>Ga0209653_1001007_pt1 | contig 23492 bp, 22 predicted proteins | sample SaaInl6LU_22_DNA_FD_184644 | JGI IMG/M metagenome (GOLD analysis project Ga0209653, IMG submission 184644) | Marine microbial communities from expanding oxygen minimum zones in the Saanich Inlet - ESP_116LU_22_DNA (SPAdes) (version 2) | ecosystem: Environmental > Aquatic > Marine > Intertidal...
CCTCTATCGCAACCCATTTCTGGACCCGTTGCAATCCCACGAACTCAAGGCTGATATTGCCGTGCCAAAGGAGGTCTGACCATGGACCATACTCAACCCTATTCAGATGCCTATTTGCAGGGGATTTTGAAATCGGTCAAAACCATCGCCATGGTGGGCGCCAGCCCCGACAAAACCAAATTTAGCTATGGTGTTTTGCGGGTACTCAGTGAAACCGGCTACGACATGATCCCAGTCAATCCGCGCCCGGGCCTTGAGGAGATACGCGGCTTGAAAGTCTACCCAAGCCTTGCGGCGATAGATCGTCCTGTGGATATGGTTGAAGTGTTTCGCCGTCCCGAAGATCTTATGGGTGTGACAAAAGAGGCAATCGCGATTGGCGCAAAAGTGCTTTGGGGGCAAATCGGTGTGGTGGATCACGAGGCGGCCCAGCTGGCAGAAGAGGCCGGGATGCAGGTTGTCATGGACAGATGCCCAAAAATCGAGCTGTTCCGGCCATTTTGGAAACCGAAATTGCACCTGACTATTTAGAGAAAAGCTGGCTGGGTCGGCAGGACTCGAACCTGCAGTCTACTGTACCAAAAACAGGTGCATTACCATTATGCTACGACCCATCAGCGAGGCAGGGGATACGCTGGAAGCGCGGACGTTTCAAGCCCTGAAATCGCAAAAATTGCTCGAAGGGCAATTGTCTTTGATTTTTCACAAATGGCTTTAAAATATCCCTTGGGTCAAACCTGTTCACGCAGGATGGACGCGGTGAGGGACATGATTAAGTAAACACCTCCGAAAATTAGGAAGGATAATAAGGTGTTTTCAAACTTGCGCGGATACGAGGGATCTTGAGGCCTTACCGGGGCGACAGAGGTGGCCAAATACCGCGCTTGCCTGTCGGCCGCTACGCGGGCGGCCTCGACACTTTGAACCGCAGCTTGCACCATCATTTCGCGGGTTTGATAATCTGCTTCGGCGACGATCATCCGTGCGTTTTTACTGGCCATCGAATCTGCGCCGCCGGTGGTTTGGGTCAATTCAGCTTGCTTGGCATCAATGAGATCCTTGTTGATTCGAATGGAGGTTCTCAAAGCCTTGACCCTTGAGGCGTTCGGCTGGGCATTTTCCAGATGGATGGCTAAGGTTTTCTCCATCTGATCGACCTCTTGCTCCAGAGTCATAATTTGCCGCTGTATAGAGGCCACGGCGGTTTTTGAATCAATCACTGCCAACTCTTGCTGCAAAGTGACAAGGCGGTCTAACGCTTCATTGCGGGCGATCTGGGCCTCTTCAAAACTTTCAATCGCGCCTTTCATCTGGTCATCGCGCAGGCGCTGGGTGATATTGCTCACGCGCTCTTCAGCATAGCGAATAAGCGCATTGGAAAACTCGACACTGGCATCAGGCGAGGCCGCAATCACCTCCATATTCACCAAGCCTTCGGTGAGATCATAGCCGATTTTTACTGATTTTTTGAAAACTTTGAAGGCTTCCTCATTAGAGGCATCCGGCTTGAGACGCGCCAAAGGGTCAATGGCCGGGTCGCTGTAATGGGCAATGAAATCGTGATCTTCATCCAAGCGGATCATTGCTTCAATTGAGGTGAGATAGCTTTGCACGGAGCTGCCATCACTTAAACCGGATCCCCCCGCGCCAGAGATCATTCCCATCAATCCCCCCCGCCCGAGGATTGTTCGCTATTTTGTTGAATCGTAAAGGCAGATTTTGTCGAATACATCGGGGTGGCCACCGTGTAAAAATACCAGCCCGCCAGAAGTGTCGGCAGGCCGACAAAAAAGGCCAAACGCAGACCCAATAGGGCCAGCTTTTTCTGGCGCCGGCGGATGATCGACTGTTGGATGCGCTCCACCTCACGCGCACGGCGCAACGCGGGGTCGTCCTCTGTAATCAGCGCGGGCAAGTTCTCCGATGCGCCGAGCCGTTGCGGCAATTGCGGCCGGCTGGCCCGGCCGGATTTGGCCATAGGTGGCGGGTTGCCATTGCTTTTGGGGGCGAGCTCCAGCAGGTTGGATCGCTGGAACGGATCAATCCCAGCTTGGCGCAAAAGACGCACGGCGTCAAAATCAGATGTCGCAGGCAAATCATGGCGCTGCGCGGTGCGTCGTGCCATGCGCAATTGACGGCCTGTCAGCCCCTCTTTGCGAATCTCGTCAATATTGGTGCTGCCGATCGGAGCCTCAAGTGGTCTGGCAACCTCGTCGTCCAGACTGGAGACGCTCGGCGCGGCGGTTTGGGGTGCAGTGGCCACAAGTTTCTCAAGCTCAGGACCCCCCTCGCTCGCCCCGAGCGAGGCATCTACCACTTCTAAAACATCCGGGCGCGGGACACGGAATTTTCTAGCTCTGAGTTTCGAAGTCATAGACCTGTCTCGCCTCTTCCAAAGTGTCAAATTGGATAAATTGCCCATCGCGCAAAACGGCGGCTTGGGTGGCAAATCGTTCCAGAGTTTCTGGTTGGTGACTGACGATCACAATGGTTGTCCGATCAATCCGTTCCTGCAATAAATCGCCAGCCTTTTTGTTGAACTCAACATCTGTAGAATTTGGCATGCCCTCATCGATCAAGTAGATGTCAAACTCCAAAGCCAGCATTAGGGCGAAGTTGAACCGGGAATTCATACCAGAGGAATAGGTCGCCATAGGCATGTCGAAATATTCATCAATATCCACCAGCCAGCGGCAGAAGGCCTCAATATAATCGGGGTCGAGGCTGTAAAGCCGTGCGATATAGCGGGCGTTTTCCTTGGCCGTGTGGCGCGGTGATGTGCCGCCCATGAAGCCGAGCGGAAAGGAGATATTGCAGCCCCGAATAATGCGCCCTTCATCCGGCTTTTCCAACCCGGCCATCATATTGATCAGGGTTGTTTTTCCGGTGCCGTTTGGGGCCAGAATTCCCAAGGATGTCCCCAATTCCACACGAAAAGACGCATTGTCCAAAATGACCTTGCGTTGGGTTCCAGTCCAAAAAGATTTGCTTACATTCAAGAATTCGAGCATCCGCTCAGTCCAATTTTTCTGTGAAAGTAACGTAACTCAATAAAATTAAGAAGGAATCAATAGGGGTTTTTTAGGAGTATATCAGTCGAATTGATAAATATAACGTCTTTTGTTGCAGAGGCCCCAAAGCTGATGAATTGGCTTCGGGGCGTCCGCGATGATGGTTGCGCCTAGAGGTCTTTGCGCTGAACTTTTGTCAATTTACCGACCACCAGCGAAATGCCCGCTGCGGCAAAAGACAAGAGTGCGCCCATTTTTGCGGCGTCTTGAACAGGTCCAGTTTCGAAGGCCACAACCGCGATGAACAAGGCCACCGTGAAGCCGATGGCGGCGATACAGCCGATGACAAATAGATCGATGATCCGCATTCCATTGGGCAGACCGAGGCGGAACACCCGCGCGCCGAGCCATCCAAAGAGCAAAACACCGAAGGGTTTGCCAATCAACAGACCGGCCAAAACCAGCCATGTCGCCGCTCCCATAGCGCCAAATTCAACACCGGCATTCAGCAGCCCGAAAAAGAACAGCACCACTTCAACCGGGTGTTTCAGCAGATGTTCGCAGTGGTTTAAAAGATCGGTCAGGTATTGCTCTGCTTCGGAGAAAATACCAAAGGCGCGGTCCGCGTGAGGGATAGCCGGAACGATGGGCAAGAGACCAAGAGAGGGATGTAAACCCGCGCGCATAAAGCCATACCAAGACAGACCAGCCGCCAGTAGATAGGGCCAAAAGCTGAGGGTGTTGCGCACCCAGGTCGAGGCAGGCCGCAGTTGCTTGCCCGCATCTAAACGGCGCGGCAGTATGTTAAACAGCAGATATACCGCCACAGCCGCGCCAACCGAGAGCAAAAGCCAGATTGGAGCCAAATCCCCTTGCGGATAAAATACCGCCAAAATGATCAGCCCAGCGGCATCATCTGCGATGGCCAGAAGGAGCAAAAAGCGCACTGCCGGGTGTCCTGCACCAAAGACCAAGCGCCCCACCAAATAGGAAAAAGCGATGTCTGTTGCGGTTGGGATGGCCCAGCCATTGGCCACGGCATCATAGGTATCCGATCCCATGAGGGCAGCCAGCACCAGGTAGACCGAGACCGGCCCCAACATGCCGCCCAAGGTGGCGAAGAGGGGTGTTGCTGCTTTTTTTCCACGCAATGATCCATTCTTGAGAATGACGGCTTCCCAAACCTCCTTTGCCGCAATGGCAAAAAAGAAGGCCATGAGCATATCATTGACCAGATAGTGCAGGCTCAGAACCTTGAGACTGCCGCCGCCGCCAAATTCAGCGTAGCCGGTGCCAAAGCTCTTGGCCCAATAGCTATAGTCTAAACCTACATGATCATTGAACAAAAGTGGAAATTCGACAAAGTGATGGTAACTGCTTGGATTTATATTCGCCCAAAGCAATGCGATAATTGCTCCGGAAATCAGTAAGATTGAGTAGTTTGCGATAAAATTCCAAACACGGTACATAAATAAGCGCTCCACTGATTGCGTGTGATTGGAGATAGTTTACCCGATGCGGACGAGCAACCACAATGGCGAAGTTTTTTCGCAAATTGCGCAGTGCCGTCTGTGTGAAGCGCAGTTTTCCCGCGGAGTTTCAGGGCATAGGCCGCGGCCTGTGGTCTGGGCGTCGCCAGAGGCAAAAATATTGATCGCCGGCCAAGCGCCCGGGCTTCGGGTCCACCGCTCCGGTCGGCCATTCGATGACCGTTCGGGCCAGCGGCTGCGTCAGTGGATGGGCCTGAGCGACGCGGAGTTTTATGATCAAAATCTCTGTGCGATCTTGCCTATGGCCTTTTGCTTTCCCGGCTATAATGCCGCCGGTCATGACCTCGCGCCGCCTGCGCTCTGCGCCGAAACCTGGCGCGATCGGGCCCTGAAGGCCCTGCCGGAAATTTCCTTGACCCTGCTGGTCGGCAGCTATGCCCAGGCTTGGCATTTGCGCGATGGCTTGCGGGCGAATGACCGATTGCGCAACTGGCGCGCCTATGGTGAGAACAGCTTTGTCTTGCCGCATCCCTCATGGCGTAATACGGCATGGATCAAACGCAACCCTTGGTTTGAAACTGAGCTTATTCCAGCGCTGCAGGCGCGGATTGGCCAGATCAGAAAGATGGCCTATGACCCCGCTTGAACGCACGATTGTGATGCTCCAAGCCGCGCCGGAAGATCCCGCGCGCTTTTCCGCTGTGCTGGAACGCCTCTGTGATGCGGAGGTGTTTTTGGCGCTTGAGGCGGAAGCATCCGATGAAAATGTCACGCCCAAAACTGTCGAACGGGGCGGGCAAAGCTATGTTGCAATCTTTGACACGGAATTGCGTCTGGCTGAGGCGGTGGGCGGCACTGCCGATTACCTGTCAGTGTCTGGCCGGGCATTGGTGCAAATGCTGGTCGGGCAGGACACAGGGATTGCGCTCAATCCCGGTGCATCGGCCATTGGCTATCTGTTCGAACGCGAAACCCTTGACTGGCTGGCGCGGTCTTTGGATGAGCGTCCCAATGAGATGGACCAGAGCATTGCCGAAATTACTGCACCGCCCGCTCTTTCGCCCAAGGCGCTTGAGGCGCTTTCGGTAAAACTCACGGCCGCGCAGGGTTTGGCAGAATTCGCCTGTTTGGTGCAAGCCCGCGATGCCTCTGGGCTCATTAATCCACTCATTTGTTTTGTGGGAGAGTTTCCCGCAGCCCAGGCTGATTTGGCGAAATTGATACAAGAATATTTGCAGTTTTCCCAATTGGAAGCCGCGCCTTGGGATGTGTCTTATCTCTTGCCGGATCATCCTATGGTTGCGCAATTTGTTAAAACCGGCTTGCGGTTTGATCTGCCAATGCCCGAAGCTGCGCCAGAACGCCTCGCGCCGGGCAGCACGCCGGGTCAGCCGCCAATCTTGCGATAATAGGGCGGCGGCTCAATAGCCGGCTGTACGGTCGACCAAATGCACAAACGGCGCGCCTGTTTCTCCGCGCGCAATGTTTTCCACCAAGACCTCAGCGGCTGTGGCTGGGCGGGTGCCAGAGGCGATATGCGGTGTGACGGTGACATTTGGCAGGTGCCAATAGGGATGGTCTTGCGGCAAGGGTTCCACGCGAAATACATCCAAACAAGCCGCTGAAATATGCCCCTGCTCAAGCGCGGCCAAAAGGGCTGTGTCGTCAATCAACGGCCCGCGGCCGGGGTTAATGATTATGGAGCTGCGCGGCATCTGTGCGAGGGTTTGCGCGTTGATCACATGTTCGGTTTCAGGGGTGTCGGGCAAAAGCAAAATCAGAATTTCTGCGCTCTGCAATGCGGCCTGAAGCCCGCCTGGGCCGTGGTGGCAGGTCAGACCGCTTATTTTCTTCGGTCTGCGGGACCAGCCGCTCACGGGAAACTGAAGCGCCGACAAGGCCGCCGCACAGGCCTGGCCCAAGGCCCCTAAGCCTAGAATTGTGACTGGGCGATCCTTTGCCAGGGGAGGGTGGACTTCGCGCCAAATGTGATTTGGATTGACGATATGCTGGTCCATCCCCAGGTGATAGCGCAGCGTATGGCCGACGACCCATTCGACCATGCCTTGACGAAGGCCGCTGTCGACCATGCGGCATAGGGGCTGCGTCAGGCTGGCATTGCCGACAATTTTCTCCACTCCCGCCCAAAGACTCAGCACCGCTTTGCAGCGGGTATAGGGGGTGAAATCTTGGAGGGTGCTGCTGGGCGCATAGACCACATAATCGACCTCCGCCGGCGGACAGTCTGTTGTCACATGTGCAGGGAGTCCCCGCTGTGCCAAACCCTGACGCAATGGCGCCTCATAGAGTTCAAATTGCTCTGGGCGGGCGGCGAATAGGATATTTATCATTTGAATTTTGGCCTTGGACGGTGAACATGGGCGCTTTGCATCAAACCAAAGCCGAGCAGTAAGATCAGCATAGCAGATCCGCCATAGCTCACCAATGGCAAGGGCACGCCGACAACGGGCGCCAGCCCCATGACCATGGCCATATTTATCGCAAAAAATAAAAAGAAGGTGATGCCAATGCCGAGAGTCAATAGGGCGGAGAAGCGGTCTTTATTGCTGAGGGCCGAGGCGATACAGGCCAGAACCACCAAAGTGTAGAGACCCAAAAGCGAGATTGAACCGATGAACCCGAATTCTTCGGATAGGGTGGTAAAGATGAAATCCGTATGTTTTTCGGGCAAAAAGTTGAGCCGCGATTGGGTGCCCTGCATCAAGCCCCGCCCAGTCCAACCTCCCGAACCCAGCGCGATTTTCGCCTGGGTGATGTGATAACCGGCGCCCAATGGATCCCGATCTGGATTCAAAAATGTGTCAATCCGGCTGTATTGATAGTCTTTGAGCAATTGCCAGCCGGTGCCTCGGGTTTGAAATACGGCCACAACAAGACCAATGCCGCTGCTGATGATCGTGGCAAAATAAGCCCAATGCACCCCGGCCAGAAACATGATCGCGCCGCCGCCCATGATCAACAACAATGAGGTGCCAAGATCAGGTTGTCGGAGCACCAAAAACACCGGGATTAAAATCAAGAGCGCGGGCACCAAGACCCAAAATGGCTGCGAAATTTGGTTGCGGGGCAACCAATCATAATAGGCAGCCAGCACCAGAACCAAAGCAATTTTCATCACCTCGGAGGGTTGCAGGCGCATAAAGCCAAGATCGATCCATCTTTGGGCCCCCATGCCGGTTGTGCCGACGAATTCCACCGCGATGAGCAAGAGTATCGCCAGGCAATAGGCCGGGAAAGACATGTTGCGCCAAAACCAAATCGGCACCATCGCCACCACAAAAAGTCCGATCATTCCCAAGAAGAAACGCAGCATTTGAGGTTGCGCCCAGCGGTCAATTTGACCGCCAGCGACCGAGTAAAGCATAACAAATCCCACGCCAGAAATCGCTGTCAGGAGGATCAAAATTGGCCAATTTAGCGCCAGGATTTTTCGAAATCCGACGGGCACGGCGGCCAGGTTATGCTCAAGATAGCTCATGTTTGCACCTGTCCTTTTCTGTCCAGCGTGCTCCAATCAAAAAGTTTTGGGGCCAATTGCTCTTGCTCTTGTTTGACCTGCGCTTTGACGCCCGCGGGATAGTGGTTCAGCTCTGGCATTTGGCCGGTCAAAGCAAACAATGTAATGTCGCGCGCGATTGGGGCGGCTGTGGCGCTGCCGCCACCGCCGTGCTCCACCACAACTGCAACGGCAACTTTGGGATTGTCATAGGGGGCATAGTCGACAAAGAGCGCGTGGTCGCGCTTGTCCCAAGGTAGATCTTCATTGCTGATCACCCCGGTCAATCGCTCCTCTGCCGTGATGCGCCGCACCTGGGCTGTTCCGGTCTTGCCGGCCATTTGGAGCTCGGGGCTGACAATGCGCTTGCTATAGGCTGTGCCTTTTTTGGTGTTGGTCACGGCAAACATCGCCCGTTGCACCACCTTCAGATGTGCGGGATCTACATCCAAAGGAGCGCCAGTCCCCAATGGCATGGCTGTTTCGTCGATGGATTGCACCAATCTGGGCTGCACCGCCCGCCCGGTTCCCAATCGCGCCGCCATGATGGCCAATTGCAGGGGCGAGGCCAATACGTAGCCCTGCCCGATAGAGGCATTGACCGTGTCGCCGAGCAGCCAGGTTTTGCCGAAAGATTTTTCTTTCCACTCCCGCGTTGGAGTGACGCCGCGGCTTACCGCACTCAGTGGCAGATCGTGATATTCGCCCAAGCCAAACCGGCGGGCCATGGCGGAAATTTTGTCGATGCCAACTTTTTGGCTTATGGAATAGAAAAAGACATCGCAGCTCTGCGCGATACTGTCTTCAACATTTAAACTGCCATGACCTTGCCGTTTCCAGCAGTGGAAACGATTGTTGGAAATCTCGAAATGCCCGGGGCAAAAAACCGTATCATCTGGGCTCAATACCCCATCTTCCAAGGCGGCGAGGGCTGTGATCATCTTGAAGGTCGAGGCCGGCGCATAGGTGCCTTGCACCGCTTTGGCGCGCAGCGGGCCAAAAATATCATCACGCAGGGCATTGTAATTTTTGCTCGATATGCCGCGCACAAAGAGATTTGGATCAAAGCTCGGGCTTGACGCCACCGCCAAGAGATCTCCGGTCGCGCAATCAATCACCACGGCGGAGGCAGACAACCCATCCATCCGCGCCAAAGCATAGTTTTGGATCTTACTGTCGATGGTGAGCTTGACAGTGGCGCCTGGCTGGCCTTCGGCGCGTTCCAATTCGCGCATCACCCGACCGACGGCATTCACTTCAATGCGCTGGTGTCCCGCAGAGCCGCGCAGCCTGTGCTCCATCTGCGCCTCAACCCCGGTTTTGCCGACCTGAAACCGCGGGATTTGTAACAGCGGATCGGGATCCTCTGTGCGCGATAGATAATGATCGCTCACCGGGCCGACATAGCCCACCACATGGGCCAAATTTTCCTTTTGTGGATAGATCCGAGACAATCCGACGTCCGTTAAGAGCCCAGGTAGGGCCGGGGCATTGGCCGCCACGCGTGCGAAATCATCCCAATTGAGATTTTCGGTGATGGTCACCGGCACAAAGGCACTGCGGCGCGATAATTCTCTGCGGGCTTTTTCCAGATCACTTGGGGTGATCGCAATCAGCTTTTGCAATTGCGTCAATACTTGATCGACATCTTCGGTGTCTTCACGAACCAGCAATATCCGATAGTTGGGTACATTGCTGGCAACTGGTCGCCCATCTCGGTCAAACATAATGCCGCGTGCCGGGGGCAAGAGCCGCATGTTGATGCGATTTTCCTCTGCCAAAAGCCGGAATTTTTCGGCCTCCTTAACCTGGAGGAACCGCATGCGTGCGCCCAGAGCCGTGATCACACTCAGCTGCAAGGCACCGACCAGAAGGGTCCGCCGGGACAGTTTTTGGGCCGAGTTGATGATCTCATTGGGATTGTATTTCATCGCGTGGTCCTCGGCGCGCTCGGGTGCAAGGTCTGCGTGAGAGCGAAGCGAAGCATGAGGCGGAAGAGCCATTTGCAGATCGGATAGATCAATATGCTCAACAGCACTTGGACGATATATTGTTTCACATCCGGAACCGGTAAAAATGTGAACATTAACGCGAAATAATGCACCAAAAAGCTCACCCCCATCACCAAGGATACTATGAACCATTCATAAAGAAACAGAACTTCCTTTCGGCCACGCGTCCGCATGCGCAGGAAAATGGAGGCGCAGAGCACGATCAAGGTCCAGAGGCCGGGGGGCCGTTGTAAAATGGCATCCGCAAACAAAAAGGCCAGGGTGATGAGGATCGGGCTCATGACATCCGGGCGCCGTATGATCCAGGCAAAGGTGATGGCGAGCGGCACATCTGCTGGGGCAAAGGGATAGGGCAGGCTTTGCAGCGGAAGGGTTTGCACCAAAACCACCAGCGCAACAATCGCAAGATAGGTCAGTTGCAGACGAAAGACGCGCAGAGGGGGATCTTGCATCATGGCTCCCCCCGTGGCTCAGGCAGTTGCACCCCGACCAGATCACCCGCGGTTGGGATGGCCTCGCGGGGTTGGTGACGCACCACGCGTAGGAATTCGAGCCTTTGCATATCGGCTGCCAATCGCACGCGAAGTCGTCCCGATTGGGTTTGGGTGACCTGGCCGACCAAAAGGCCTGATGGAAAGACCCCGCCATCCCCTGAGGTCACCACGCGATCCCCCGGCCGGACGGTTTCGGGGGTTTCCAAGAATTCCAAAGGTGGACGGCTGGTGTTGTCGCCAACAATCATAGCGCGCTGTCCGTTGGATTCGATTGAGACCGCAATGCGGCTCGAGGTGTCCGTGAGTAAAATCACCCGTGAGGTCCGCTCCCCCACGCCAGCAATACGGCCGACCAGGCCGATGCCATCAATGGCTGCCCATCCATCCACAATCCCATCGCGACGCCCGACATTGAGCAATACCGTCTGGCGGAAGGGGCTGCCACTGTCGGCCAGAACCACACCGGTGATTTTTGTGAACTTTGGATCGAGCCGCACATTGTTCAGATCCAGCAACCGCGCGTTCTCCTGCTCGCGTTGGAGCGCCGCTTCCTTCCAGGCCTTCATCTGCTGCAACTCGCGCCGCAGCTCTTGGTTTTGCTGATAGATCCGCGTGTAACTGCGCGCTGAGCGCAGGATGTTGGCCGCCGAGGTCACCGGGGCCATGATGGCGGAGAAATTGGGGATGACGCGATCGGTGATTTCCATGCGCAGCCGCTCGATGCGCGGACTGTCAATGCGCCAGAGCAGAAAGAGCCCAAGAAGCATAACGACCAAAGCGCCCAGCATCAGCCGACCAAGGGCCGTTGAATAGCGATCTGGCGTGTTACGATCCCGTGCCATAAGCTCCCCTAAGGGTTGAGCGGTTAACGTTTAACTATCGTAGTCAATAACATGGGCGAGCTGTTTTTCATATTCCAAAGCCTTACCCGTGCCAAGCGCGACGCAGTTGAGGCTTTCCTCTGCAACCGAGACAGCCAGGCCGGTCTGTTCGCGCAGCGCGAGGTCCAATTCGCCCAGCAAAGCCCCACCGCCGGTGAGCATGACGCCCCGGTCTACGATATCGGCGGCCAAATCTGGCGGGGTGGCCTCCAATGCGGTCATGACGGCTTCGCAAATTTGTTGCACCGGTTCGGCCAGGGCCTCGGCCACTTGTGCCTGGCTGATTTCGGTTTCTTTGGGCACGCCATTGAGCAGGTCACGCCCACGAATAGCCATGGCAGCACCGCGGCCGTCATCAGGCATGCGCGCGGTTCCGATTGTGGTTTTAATCCGCTCTGCGGTGGCTTCTCCAACCAAAAGGTTATGCTGGCGGCGAAGATAGCTGATAATGGCCTCATCCATCCGGTCACCACCGACGCGCGCCGAGCGGGCATAGACGATATCTGCCAATGACATAACCGCCACCTCTGTTGTTCCGCCGCCGATATCGACGACCATAGAGCCCGTGGGATCCGTGATGGGCATGCCGGCACCAATGGCCGCTGCAATCGGCTCTGCGATCAAACCGGCCCGGCGCGCCCCAGCTGAAAGGACGGATTGACGAATGGCGCGTTTTTCCACCGGAGTGGCTCCATGGGGTACGCAGACGATGATTTTTGGTTTGGAAAAGGTGGTGCGCTTGTGAACTTTGCGGATGAAATGCTTGATCATTTCTTCGGCCACGTCAAAATCCGCAATGACCCCATCGCGCATCGGGCGAATGGCTTGAATGGAGCCCGGGGTCCGGCCAAGCATGAGCTTGGCATCTTCGCCAAAGGCCAGCGCTTTTTTCTGACCGTCCTTGACTTGATAGGCCACGACGGAGGGTTCGTTTAAAACGATTCCCTTGCCGCGCACATAGACCAGAGTATTGGCTGTGCCCAAATCAATCGCCATATCTGAAGAAAAGAGACCACCAAGTCCAAACATCCGCAACGCCCCATAGGTATGAACCTAAGCCAACACAGGCTTAGAATTTTCCCATCTATAGGGTTTAGGCGACGTCTTTCCAAGGCCTTGTAGGGTGGTTTTCACCCTACAAGCCGTCAAATTGGAGAAATGGGCGGGGATCAGCCGGCGTCTTTATAGGAAACCGATTTCAAGTCCTCGCCTGGGGCTGATTTTTCGCGCCTCACGATCAAGCGGTTTAAGGCGTTGATATAGGCTTTGGCTGAGGCCACCACCGTATCCGTATCTGCCGATTGCCCCGTTGCGATCTTGCCATCTTCCTCCATCCGCACGCTCACGGTGGCCTGCGCATCGGTGCCTTCGGTCACCGCATTCACTTGATAAAGCTGCAAATGCGCCGCGTGAGGGTAGAGCTCTTTGACCGCCTTAAAGGTTGCATCGACCGGGCCGTCACCGGTGGCGGTGACGCTGTGCACAACCCCATCAATGGACAACTCTAAGCTCGCCTCCTGCGGGCCCTGCGTGCCGCAGATTACGCGCAAGGATTTGAGGTGGAGGTGATCGGACTGCTCGTCGGCCATGTCTGCCCGAACCAAGGCCAGTAGATCTTCGTCAAACACTTCCTTTTTGCGATCCGCCAGATCTTTGAAGCGCACAAAGACGTCGTTCAATTGATTGTCTGCCAAATCAATGCCCAAATCTTTGAGCTTGGAGCGCAATGCGGCGCGGCCGGAGTGTTTGCCCATGACCAGGTTGGTTTCGCTCAATCCTACATCTTCGGGACGCATAATCTCAAAGGTCTCGGCATTTTTCAGCATTCCGTCCTGGTGAATGCCGCTTTCATGAGCAAAGGCATTTTTACCGACGATGGCTTTGTTAAACTGCACCGCAAAGCCGGACACCGTGGCCACGCGGCGGCTAATGGCCATTATTTTTGTGCTGTCGATCTGTGTGCGGTAGGGCATGATGTCGTTGCGCACTTTCATAGCCATCACGACCTCTTCCAGTGCCGTGTTGCCAGCGCGCTCTCCCAAGCCATTGATTGTGCATTCAATTTGACGCGCGCCGGCATCGACGGCGGCTAAGGAATTGGCGGTGGCCATGCCAAGATCATTGTGGCAATGCGTGGCGAAAATCACCTCTGTAGCGCCGGGCACGTCTTTAATTAAACGCCCGATCAGCTCGGCACTTTCGCGCGGCGCCGTATAGCCGACCGTGTCGGGAATGTTGATGGTGCTTGCGCCGGCCTTGATGGCGATTTCAATGGTGCGGCAGAGGTAGTCATATTCTGTGCGGGTGGCATCCATTGGCGACCACTGCACATTGTCGCAAAGGTTGCGGGCATGTGTGACCGTTTCGTGAATGCGCTCGGCCATTTCATCTTGGGTCAGGTTGGGAATGGCACGGTGCAAGGGCGATGTGCCAATGAATGTATGAATGCGGGGTTGGGCCGCATGGCGCACAGCTTCGGCACAGCGATCAATATCCTTGAAATTGGCACGGGCAAGGCCGCAGATCATGGCGTTTTTGCTGCGTTTGGCAATCTCGCTGACGGCCTTGAAATCGCCTTCCGAGGCGATTGGAAATCCCGCTTCAATGATGTCCACGCCCATATCGTCAAGCATTTCGGCCAATTCAAGCTTTTCGGAATGGGTCATGGTTGCGCCGGGGCTTTGTTCACCGTCACGCAAAGTGGTGTCGAAAATATATACACGATCTTGGGTCATAGGACTGTTCTTCTGCTAGGATTTTGGAAGGGTTCGACGCTGGGCTTAGGTGAGCGTCCCGCGCCGAAAAGCACGCTCAGCCTAGGCTAAGTTTTAGAAGGAGAAGTTTCTCAGTCAAATGTTCCATGGGTCTAGGTATACCTGTGATTTTGCAAATGGGAAGTGAAAAAATATGACAAAACCCGGTGCGCGCAAGCAATTTGTGGCAAAAACCGGCGATTCGGTGGCCATGTGGATGATGCGCCCTACCTCGGGGCTATGAAACGAATTTTGATCATCGGTGCCTCGGGCGCTATTGGAACGGCCCTGGCAGAGACCTACCGCAGCCAGGGCTGGCAGTGCGCGGGCCTGTCTCGCACGGAGCAGGGATTGGACTTAACGCAAGAGCGTAGTATCGCCCCCGCCTTAGCGACGCTCAAAGGTCCCTTTGATACGATTATCATGGCCACCGGAGCACTAACGCTGGACGGGGTTGGGCCTGAAAAGACCATTAAGGCTGTGACGGCGCAAACTATGGCGGCACAGATGCAGGTCAACGCCATTGGGCCAGCGCTCATTCTGGGTCAGATTGGCCCTTTGCTGCCGCGTGATCGTCCAGCCAGGGTTGCGGTCCTCTCAGCGCGGGTGGGATCGATTGGTGACAACCGGCTGGGGGGCTGGATTTCCTATCGGGCGGCCAAGGCTGCCCTTAATCAAATTGTGCGCACCTCTGCGATTGAATTGGCCCGCAGTCATCCGCAGCTGTCCTGTTTTGCGCTGCATCCTGGCACCGTCGACACGCCTTTAACACGGCCCTTTTCCGCAAAATATGACGCGCGGCCTGCGCCAGAGGCGGCCGCGAGATTGCATGAGGTGATTGAAGCGCGCGGGGCGCATGAGACCGGACAATTTTTCGATCAAAACGGACGTGTTGTGCCGTGGTGAAGGGCCTTAGGCGTCATTCGGACGGGCTGGCCGCTTCCTGGGGCGCAGGTGGCGCATCCTCGGCCGGTTGCAAAACCCCGTTTTCCCAAGTGCCGCTGGCAACCCCTCCCGTGGCATAGCGCATTGTGCCCTTGCCCTGACGGCGCCCGTCAACAAAGCTGCCGGTATAGACATCCCCATTGGCATAGGTGGCGGTGCCCTTGCCGTGGATTTCGCCGTCGAACCATTCGCCCGTGTAGCTAAAGCCATCGGTCATTTTGATGTAGCCTTCACCCGAGCGCTGCCCTTCGACAAACCCGCCGACATATGTTGTACCGTCACGGTATCGCGCTTGCCCGGCGCCGTGGCGCTTGCCATCTTTCCAGTTGCCTTCGTAGCGGTAACTGTCGGCAAAGGTCATAATGCCATAGCCGTGATTTTGCGCATTTTTAAAACTGCCTTCATAGACGAGGCCATTGGGGTAGGTCGCTTTTCCGGCCCCTTCAATGACTCCGGCTTTCCAATTGCCCTCATAGGTCGAGCCATCAGGATAGGTAATTGTGCCGATCCCTTCGGGCAAGTCATCCACGAAGGCGCCAAGATAGATCGACCCATCCGGGTAGCGCACCTCGCCGCGTCCTGAAATTTTGCCATTCTGCCAACTGCCTGAGTAGCGATAGCCATCGGCGGCGAGAAAAGTGCCATTGCCATGGCGGCGGTCCTTGTGGAATTGGCCTTCGTAAAGGTCACCATTGGCATAGACGACCTTACCACGCCCCTCGCGCTTTCCATCTTGCAAGATACCAGCAAAAATATCGCCATTTGCATGGGTGAGGGTACTCTCGCCGTTGATTTTGCCGTTTGTCCAAGTGCCTTCATAGGTCACCCCATCGGGCATGGTCAAAATGCCAGCCCCAGAGCGCTCGCCCGCCTCAATAGAGCCTTGGTAGACCGCCCCATCCGAATAGATAATGGTGCCGTTGCCCTGTTTTTCGCCGTCAACCCAATTGCCCTCATAGCGATATCCGCTGTCAGAGGTGAGAATGCCCTGGCCGTGGTGTTTGGTGTCGCGAAACTCCCCTTCATAACGCAACCCGTTGGCATAAACCGCAACGCCCCGCCCGTCGATTTTGCCAGCCACCCAGCTGCCTTCATAGGTGCCACCATCGGCATAGGTTATGCGGCCGGTGCCGTGGGGTTTCCCATTCGAAAACGCTCCCGTGTAGATCGATCCATCAGGAAAGGTTGCCTCACCCTGGCCAGAAATTTCACCGTTTTCCCAATTGCCGGTGTATGTATAGCCCGACGGTAGGCTGTAGGTGCCTTGCCCGTGTTGGCGACCGTTTTTGAAGGTGCCCTCATAATATCCACCGTCTTCATATTGTTTCGACTGGATCGTGGCGGTTTGCGCCTGGGCCAGGCTGCTCCATAGCAGGGCCGTTGTGACCAATAGGAGATGTGAGATCTTCTTATTCATTGAAGTTTTAACCTCTTAGACAATGGCTCGGCGTCGGGGTGACTCTATTTTTATCCATCGCAGACTAGTAAACCTCACCCGTGAGGGCAATGTCTTTCCACATTTCCCATTCAATTGGGCTTTTGCTTCGGCGGATGTCTGATAGATAAGGCGGGGGTTTGACAGGATTGAGCAAGCAGATGACACAGAAATTTCGGTTAACCATGGCGCAGCTCAACGCAACTGTGGGTGATCTTGCTGGCAATGCGGCGCAAGCGCTTGAGGCTTGGACAGCGGCCAAAGTCGCGGGCGCTGATATGGTTATGTTGCCAGAGATGTTTGTCACGGGCTATCAGGTGCAAGATTTGGTGCTCAAACCTGCGTTCACCCGTGATGCGATGGCGCAAATTCAGACCCTGGCCCAATCCTGTGCTGAGGGGCCAGCCATGGGGATTGGTGGACCGTTTCGCGATGAGAGCGGTCTTTATAATGCCTATTATGTTCTGGCCGGTGGGCAGATCCAAACTGTGATCAAAAAGCATATTTTGCCGAATGATGACGTGTTCGACGAAAAACGCCTCTATCAATCGGCTGATATTGCGGGGCCGTACCTGGTGGGTGACCTGCGGATTGGCACGCCGATTTGCGAAGATGCGTGGCATTCAGATGTGCCGGAGGCTTTGGCCGAGTCTGGCGCGGAAGTGCTTTTTGTCCCCAATGGCTCGCCCTATGCGCGCGGCAAAATGGATGTGCGCATGGCGCATATGGTTGCGCGGGTGGTCGAAACGGGGCTGCCATTGGTCTATGTGAATATGGTTGGTGGCCAGGATGATCAGGTTTTTGATGGCGGATCATTCGTACTCAATCCCGGTGGTGCTTTGGCCCTGTCTTTGCCAATGTTTGAAAATTGCCTTGCGCATGTGGATTTTGAGCTGACTGATCAAGGCTGGCAGGCCGCGGCAGGCACCTTGGCCCATTGGCCGGATGCTTTTGAGCAAGACTACCATGCAATGGTGCTGTCTCTGCGTGATTATATGCGCAAAACAGGGTTTTCATCAGCGCTCTTGGGTCTCTCGGGTGGAATTGACTCGGCCATTGTTGCCACGATTGCCGCCGATGCGCTGGGGCCGCAAAATGTGCATTGCGTCATGTTGCCCTCGGAGTTTACCAGCCAAGCGTCGCTTCAGGATGCCGCCTCTGTGGCGCAAGCGCTGGGCGCACCTTTGCAAACCCTGCCCATCACCGGCCCGCAAGCGGCGATCACCGACAGTTTGGCGCCGATTTTTGCCGACCGGCCTGCGGATTTAACGGAGGAGAATATCCAATCTCGTCTGCGCGGCCTGTTGCTTATGTCCCTGTCCAATAAATTCGGCCATATGCTGCTGACCACAGGCAATAAATCGGAAGTCGCGGTCGGCTATGCGACGATCTACGGCGATATGGCAGGCGGATATAATCCGATTAAGGATTTGTACAAGACGCGGGTGTTTGACATCTGCCGCTGGCGCAATGCGCATCATCGTGATTGGATGATGGGACCGGAGGGCGTGGTTATTGATCCGCGCATCATCGACAAAGCCCCCAGCGCCGAGCTGCGCGCGGATCAAAAGGACGAAGACAGCCTGCCGCCCTATCCGGTGCTTGATGGCATCTTGCAGATGTTGGTGGACGATGAGGCCTCTGTCGCCGATTGCATAGCGGCCGGTTTTGAGCGTGAAACAGTCAAGAAAATTGAGCATTTGATCTATATTAGCGAGTATAAGCGCTTCCAATCTGCGCCAGGAACGCGCCTATCGCCGCGGGCATTTTGGTTGGATCGGCGCTATCCCATAGCCAACCGCTGGCGCGATCACAGCACAGAGTGACGCGCGGCCATATCTGGACATCTCCCGCGCCCTATGTGTAAAGACTGCGCAACAGGAGAACCCTATGACAACCACACGTTTTGCCCCTTCGCCTACGGGCTATCTTCACATCGGCAACCTGCGCACGGCGCTGTTTAACTATCTTATCGCGCGTCAGGCGGGCGGAGAGTTTATTCTGCGGATCGATGACACGGATCCCGAGCGCTCCAAGGCCGAATATGTCGAGGCGATAAAGCGCGATATGGACTGGCTGGGCCTGCATTGGGATCGCATCGAGCATCAATCCGCCCGGTTTGACCGCTATGCAGAAGTGGCCGATCAACTGCGTGACCAAGGACTTTTTTACGAATGTTTTGAAACGCCTGTTGAATTGGATCTCAAGCGTAAAAAGCAACTGAATATGGGCAAGCCCCCGGTGTATGACCGCTCGGCACTGGCGCTTTCGGAGGCGGAGCGCACGGCGCTGCGTGCGGAACGCAAGGGCCATTGGCGTTTTAAACTCGATCAATCGCGGATTGAATGGCATGACGGAATTCTCGGCGATCTGTCGATCGATGCCGCCTCGGTGAGCGATCCGGTGCTGATCCGCGGTGATGGGCAGGTGCTCTATACTTTGGCCTCCATCTGCGATGACACGGATATGGGCGTGACCCATGTGGTGCGTGGGTCAGACCATGTGACCAATACCGCGACACAGATCCAGATGATCCGCGCCATTGGCGGCTCAGTGCCCAATTTTGCCCACCATTCTTTGTTGACTGGGCCCAAAGGGGAAGGCCTGTCTAAGCGTTTGGGGTCGTTGGCGCTGCGGGACATGCGGGCGGCAGGCGTGCAACCTATGGCGCTGCTGAGCCATTTGGCGCGTCTGGGATCGTCTGATCCGGTTGAGCTGCGTGGCTCTATGGAGGAAATCGTCGCGGGTTTCGAGCTGACGAAATTTGGCTCTGCTCCGACGAAATTTGACGAGGCGGATCTGGGGCCGCTGACGGCGAAATATTTGCAAGGGCTTGAGCTCGAGGGTGTTGCCGCGGATGTCGCGGCCATTGGCGTGCCGGCAGAGATGGCCCAGGCTTTCTGGCAGGTCACGCGCGGCAATATATCCACCCTCCATGATCTCGCCGGCTGGTGGGATTTAATCCAAAATGGCGCCACCCCGGTGATTGATGCAGAAGATCAGGAGTTTGTAGCGCAGGCCCTGTCGATGCTGCCGGCCGGCCCGTTTGACTCCGACACTTGGGGCGCTTGGACCTCTGCGGTCAAAGAGGCCACCGGGCGCAAGGGCAAAGCTCTATTTATGCCGCTGCGCAAAGCCTTGACGGGCCTATCGCATGGCCCCGATATGGGCGCGCTTTTGCCGCTTTTGCAGAAAATTCCGCGGGACTAGAGTCTAAAAGATGGGCAGGATTGCCCCTGCTTAGGCTGCCCCTTGCATGAGGGGCACCATGAAAAAGGCCAATCTAAGGGATGCGGATTAAATCCTCAGCTTAGATTGGCCCTAAATCATATTATTGTGCTTGCAAGTCAGTCGCAGCTTCACGGCCGTTGCGGCCGGTTTCAACTTCAAAGCTTACTTTTTGGTTGTCATTCAGACCGTCCAAACCCGCGCGTTGTACAGCTGTAATGTGCACAAACACATCTTCGCCGCCATTGTCCGGTGCAATAAAGCCATAGCCTTTGTCTGCGTTAAACCATTTTACGGTGCCAGTAGCCATCCCGTTTACTCCATTTTACAGTACTGCCCACGGTATTGCGGCAGGTCGGCGTCAGTCAATTCATGTCGAGGACTGTGGCCTTGTAAGCAAAACAGTTGGTCGAGATGCGGTAACGGTCGCAGAGGCCATATGGCCGTTTCGGAATTTTTTTGCAAGCCAGAAGACGTGCCAGCGGTAAAAACTCCATTAAGTCCGTGGGAAGGCCTCAACGGAGCATGGGGGCGCTGGCAAAACCTGCGGGCTTACCGTGCGAATTTCTTATGCTTGATCCGCGTGGGTTGCAGGGCATCGGCACCGAGGCGGCGTTTCTTGTCCTCCTCATAGTCTTCGAAATTGCCCTCAAACCATTCCACATGCGCATCGCCCTCAAAGGCCAGGATATGGGTGCAGATCCGGTCAAGGAAAAAGCGGTCGTGGGAGATGACCACAGCGCAGCCGGCAAAATCAACCAAAGCATCTTCGAGGGCCCGTAGGGTCTCCACGTCCAAATCGTTGGTCGGCTCATCGAGCAGCAAGACATTGCCCCCCGCGCGCAGCAATCGCGCCATATGCACCCGGTTGCGTTCCCCGCCCGAGAGCAGGCTGACTTTTTTCTGCTGGGTCGCGCCTTTGAAGTTAAAAGCTGAGCAATAGGCCCGCCCGTTGACTTCCACATCCCCCAGTTGCACCACGTCTAGACCATCCGCAATCGCCTCCCAAACATTGGCATTGGGATCCAAATCATCGCGAGATTGATCGACATAGGACAATTGCACCGTATCGCCATAGTCAACGGTGCCTTCATCGGGCTGTTCTTGCCCGGTGAGCATTTTGAACAGGGTGGTCTTGCCCGCGCCATTGGGGCCGATCACCCCGACAATGCCGCCGGGGGGCAGTGAGAAGGAGAGATCTTCGACCAACAACTTGTCGCCCATGGCTTTTTTGAGCCCAGAGACTTCAATGACCTTGGACCCCAATCTTGGCCCATTTGGGATGATGATTTGCGCATGTCCCAGTTTTTCACGCTCGGATTGATTGGCCATATCATTATAGGCGGCAATCCGGGCTTTGGATTTGGCCTGCCGGGCCTTTTGGCCCTGCCGCATCCATTCCAATTCGCGCTCCAGCGTTTTTTGCTTGGATTTATCCTCACGGGATTCTTGCGCCAAACGCTTTGCCTTTTGCTCAAGCCAAGCGGAATAATTGCCTTCATAGGGCACGCCTTGCCCCCGATCAATTTCGAGGATCCAGCCGGTAATATCATCGAGAAAATAGCGGTCGTGAGTCACAACGAGGATTGTCCCGGTATAGTCAATCAAGTGTTTTTGCAGCCAAGCAATGGTTTCAGCGTCCAAGTGGTTGGTCGGCTCATCAAGCAGCAACATATCCGGTTGCTCGAGCAATAGCCGGCACAGGGCCACGCGGCGCGCTTCACCGCCTGAAAGATTTTCAGGCATCGCATCGTCTGGTGGGCAGCGCAGGGCCTCCATACTGACGTCAATTTGAGCGTCCAAATCCCAAAGATTATTGGCATCAATTTCATCTTGCAGCTGCGCCATTTCATCGGCGGTCTCATCGGAGTAATTCATCGCAAGATCATTGTAGCGATCCAAGATGTCTTTTTTGGCCTTCACGCCCAGCATAACATTCTCGCGGACGGTCAAGCCTGCTTCCAGTTTCGGCTCCTGAGGCAGGTAGCCCACTTTCGCGCCCTCTGCCGCCCAGGCTTCACCCGAGAAATCCGTATCCAAACCGGCCATGATTTTAAGCAGGGTTGATTTCCCCGCGCCGTTCACCCCGACTACACCGATTTTTACACCGGGAAGGAATGACAGGCGGATGTTTTCGAAACATTTTTTGCCACCGGGATAGGTTTTTGAAACGCCATCCATGTGGTATACGTATTGATATGCGGCCATCTGTACCCTCGGGTGTTTGACTGAAAAATTCAAACCTCTGTTACAGTGACGCGCGCCTCGGCGCAAATATGAATTTGCCAAAACCGGCGCGGCCATGGCTTGCGCAGGGGTCTATCTGCGCTAAAGGTAAGGGATGATGCGGTTTAATTTGCCAAAATCCAGCGCCGGGCGGCGTGTCGGCCTTTTGGGCGGGTCGTTTGATCCGGCCCATGAAGGGCACCTGCGGATTTCCGAGCAGGCGCTCAAGCGCTTTGATCTTCATCAAATCTGGTGGCTGGTCAGCCCGGCCAATCCTTTGAAACCGCAAGGACCTGCGCCGCTCGACAAACGGCTGGCCCATGCCAAGCGCCTGAGTGACCATCCGCGCATTGTCATCACCGATTTGGAATCCCGGCTGGACACAAGGTTCACCTGTGACAGCTTGCGCGGGCTGCGGGCGATCTACCCCACCACGCGATTCACCTGGCTCATGGGGGCTGATAATCTGGCGCAGATCCATAAGTGGAGGGATTGGCAGGATATTTTCCAGATCATGCCCCTGGGGATTCTGGCGCGACCAGGGCAGGGGTTGGCGGCGCAATGCGCGCCAGCGGCGCGGCGCTTTGCCTCCGCAAGGCTCCCCGCGCATGCGTCAAGGCTATTGAGTCATTGCACTGCTCCAGCCTGGTGTTTTGTGGATATGCCGCAGAGCCCGGCCAGCTCCTCGGCCATTCGCAACCGCGGAGGCTGGGGTTAACGGCGCAAGAAGGCAGAGCCAAAGCCTGAGATCATCAGCAAGGCCAAACCGGCAAGCCCCCAGACATCGGGCAGCGTACCAAAAACACCCCATCCCAATAGCAAGGCGCCCACAAGTTGGAAATAGACGAAGGGCGCCATGCGCGTGGCTGGTGCGCGCCCATAGGCGAGGATCAAAAACATATTTCCGAGCATCGAGGCTGCGCCCGAGACGGTGAGCATGGCTGGGCTGGCGAAGAGATGCTCTGGCCAATATATCAGCGCCATGGGCGTGCACAGCCCGGCGGCGATGAGCAATTGCGAGAACAAAAGCGCTTTGGGCTCCTCCTGGCCTGCGGCCAGACGCGACAGGGTCAAAAATACGCCATAGCTGCACCCGGCGAAAAGGGCACAGGCCAGTCCAATGGAAAAGCCAAAGCCGGGTCTGGCAATGAGCAAAATTCCGGTGAAGCCTATGAGCAACAAGGCGCTGCGCTCTAGGGTGATGGTTTCTTTGAGAAAGATTGCCGCCAGAATGTAGCTGATGATTGGCCCAATGAAAAACACCGCGAAAACATCCGCCAAGTCTTCCAATGCGACCGCAAAGGTGATGACGCTGATGCCAACAGCCAGGAGCAGCCCGCGCCCCCAAGCCACCGGGTTGCGAAACACCTTGAAACAGCGGCGCGGTATGAAAGGCAGCACCAAGAGTGATCCAACGGCGAACCGGGCCCATGTGATGAAAAACGGATGATAGCCATGGGTATTCGACAGCAGTTTGCTGGCGGCATCGCCGGTTGGGAT
>Ga0209653_1001008_pt1 | contig 23490 bp, 25 predicted proteins | sample SaaInl6LU_22_DNA_FD_184644 | JGI IMG/M metagenome (GOLD analysis project Ga0209653, IMG submission 184644) | Marine microbial communities from expanding oxygen minimum zones in the Saanich Inlet - ESP_116LU_22_DNA (SPAdes) (version 2) | ecosystem: Environmental > Aquatic > Marine > Intertidal...
GGTACCGACACCTCTATAGTATCACCAACCCTTAAAGCATCATTTATGTAATTAGAATAAATACCATTTTTTATGGCCTTCACACCAACCTTAAGCTTTCCGCTTTGTGGATCGCTACATATTGAATAAGACCTTTTTATTTCCTTTCCTTTTATTTTTGAGCAAAGCGTTAAATACTGGCCTGCTTTAAAAGTATAGACTGACTTGCTTTCTTTATCAATTTTAAAAGACACAACAACAGAGTCTACTGTTTCCTGTTTTATATTAGAGACAACTAAAGGATGAGAATTTTTCATTATTCAAATATACTAAACACATAAAATAAAAAGAGCTGCGAAAAAACATTCATATCAGAATGTTGTAAAAAAATGTATATTTGCGAAATGTTTAAAACAGTTTTAAGCCTTCAATGGAAAGAGTTTAACAGAGGAAAGTTTGTAGGGGGAAAACTTGCTGCAAAGATTTTTAAATGGTTTTGGTTAATCTACTTTGCCTTTATGTCTGTGATGATTGGCTTCATTGCATCAGTATATGGAGGCCCATTAATGGAATTTCCTATTGAAAAAAATTCCTTAGTTCCTTTTGATTATGTAAATGGACAGCTAATCTATTTTTTTGCGTACTTAATTGTAATGAGATATTTCATTCAATCACTTCCTGTTTTAAACATTAGATCATTTCTTTTAACCCCTATTTTAAAAAAAGATATAGTTCGTTTTTCTCTTTTGAAAACCATTTTAGCCTATTTTAATATCCTTCCCTTGTTCTTTTTAGTTCCGTTTACATTAATTCTAGCATCAAGCGGAAACTACGATACCCTAGGGCTTGTTGGCTGGAACATCAACTTACTGGGAATAATTTATTTAACGAATTTTTTCAATTTTTTATTAAACAATAAAAATAACTTGATATATATTGTTGGTGTAGCATTGGGGTTAACTAAAGCTTTGGAATATTTTTCAATTATTGATTTTACAACTTATTCAAAAGAAGCGTTTTATTTATTTTATGAGATCCCTTATTTATCACTATTCACATGGCTTTTTGTTTTTTGGCTATATAGCTATGTAAAAAAATATTTTGTTACGGGCCTTTATATTGACACGGGCTTACAAGTAAAAATTAAAGAGGCTAAAATCGATGACTTTAGCTGGCTTGACAGATTTGGAAAAACAGCAACATTTATTAAAAACGACTTAAGGCTTTTAAAAAGATCTAAAAGAGCTAGAACAGCTGTTTACATGGGCATAGGGTGTCTTTTTTATGGTTTAATATTTGTTTTTTCTGAAGATATTTATGGGACAATAGGATCTTTTTTTGGTTACTTATTTTCTTCAGGAGGGTTTTTGTTTATGTTTGGATCATTTGTTCCAAGCTGGGACAGCCAATATTACCCTTTAATGATGACTCAAAATATTGAGTACAAAGAATATCTAAACTCTAAATGGTCCTTGATGATCATTGGAACTATAATTTCAGCAATATTAGCATCGGGAATATATTCTTTTATTGGCATTAATGCTGTTTATGCTGTTTTGGCAGGAGCCGCATATAATATTGGGGTTAATGGCTATTTAACCCTTTGGGCTGGGGCATATACTAAGACACCGATTGATTTAAATTCTAGTGCAAATGCTTTTGGAGATAAAAAAGCATTTAACGCAAAGACAATTTTAGTTGGTTTGCCTCAAATACTTTTGCCTGTATTGGTGTATTATTTTACAAGTCAAAATTATGATCATACTAATGGGTGTTTAGCTGTCGCATGCTTAGGAATTTTAGGAATTTTCTTAAAGCCAGCTGCATTTAATCTTATTATGAAAGCCTATAAGACAGAAAAATATTCAACGCTTAAAGCCTATAAATCAAAATAATAATTATGATTGAAATTCAAAACTTAGAAAAAAAATACTCTAGTCAAACAGTTTTAGACATTAACTTTTTAAAAATTCCTGCAGGTCAAACTTTTGGACTAATAGGTAATAACGGAGCAGGAAAGACTTCTCTTTTTAGTTGTTTGCTTGATTTAATACATCCAACTAAAGGAAAGGTAATTAACAATCAAGTCGATGTTTCAATAAGTGAGGATTGGAAGTCTTTTACTACAGCTTTTTTGGATGAAACATTTTTAATTGGTTATTTAATGCCTGAAGAGTATTTCTATTTTATCGGAGAATTAAGAGGGTTGTCTAAACAAAAAGTAGATAGTTTTATGTCTCAATTTGAAGACTTTTTTAATGGAGAAATTTTAGGCGGAAAAAAATATTTAAGAGACCTATCCAAAGGAAACCAAAAAAAAGCAGGTATTGTTGCGGCATTAATGGGTGAGCCAAAGGTTATTATTTTGGACGAACCATTTGCAAATCTTGATCCAACAACTCAAATTAGACTAAAGAAAATAATAAAAGACTTGAGTAATTATAAAGACACTACAATTTTAATTTCTAGTCATGATATTCAAGATGTTACAGAAGTTTGTGAGCGAATAGTTTTACTTGAAAAAGGAGAATTGATTAGAGACATCAATACCAGTGAGGAAACATTAAAAGAATTAGAAGAATATTTTAAGGCAAGAATTAATTAAAATTCTTTATTTTGACATATAATCTTTAAGAGTCAAAATCCGTTTGAGAAAAATTGTAATAGTATTTTTAATTAGCGTCTTTTTTGGGTGTTCAACCCAAAAAAACAAAACCATAAACAAAAACTATCATTCTGTTGTTTCAACGTATAACGTATTGTTTAACGGAAACGAGTATTTGAATAAAGGGCTTGAGAACTTTAATTCAAGTTATAAAGAAAATTACTGGGATATTCTGCCTATTGAACCAATAGAATTTACAGATAAAATAATCACCGTAGATGGATTAGAAAATCAAGACTTTTTAAAAGCCGAAGAGAAAGCTGCTAAAGCGATTCAGAAACATTCAATGCTTATAAATGAGATTCAATACAACTCTAAAATTAGTGAAGCTTATTTTCTTCTTGGAAAAGCCAGGTATTTTGACCAAAGATATTTGCCTGCAATAGATGCTTTTAATCAAATTTATAAACTAAATAAAGAAGATGATTTTTGGGCTAATGGAATAATTTGGAAATCGAAAAGCCATATTCGTTTGAATCAAGAATCTGTCGCAGTAGATCTTATTAATGAATTACTAGAAAAAGAAGGTTTAGATTCAGAAATTGTTTCGAACGCAAATGGCGTTTTAGCCATGGCATTTCTGAATTTAGAGGAGAATGACAAGGCCCTGAAGCCTTTAAAAAATGCAATAAAAACTACAAAACAAAAATCACTTCAAGCTAGATATTTATATGTATTAGGCCAGTTGTATGAGGCCAAAAAGTTTGTTGATTCGGCTAAAATTAATTTTACAAAAGTTGTAAACTTTAAAAGAAGAATTCCGCGTGACCTATATGTTAACGCAAAAACCAAAAAACTACAGTTTTCAAAAAATATAGATTTAAAAAAAGATTTTTTAAAGATGATTGAAAATGAAGAGAACAAGCCTTACTTAGATAAAATTTATTATTCTTTTTCGCAAGCTTTGTTAAATTCAGATTCTCTTCAATTAGCCAAAAAGTATTTGAAATCATCAGTTCGCAAAAACAGTACTGATAAAGATTTGAAATCTAAAGTTTACATTAACTTATTCGAGCTCAATTTTAATGCATCGGAGTATTTATTAGCAGGAAAATATTTAGATAGCGCACTTAATGTAATTGATAAAAAGTCAAGAGAATTTTGGACTCTCGATCGCCAAAAAAAGGGAATAGAAAAGGTGGTAAATATCGAGGCTAATTTGTTGCTGTGGGATAGTTTATTAAAAATTTCTAATTATGACAAAGAAAAACTAAACAAAGTGCTAAACGATGTTTTAGATTCAAGAACACTTACAAACACAGGAACACGAGAGCTTCAACCCCCTACAACTAAAAATTCTGATCAAACGTTTATAAAGACAAATTTTTATTTCTATAATCCGCAAATCGTTTCTTTAGGCGAGGAGTCATTCATTACATTATGGGGCAACAGAAATCGTGGTACTTATTGGAGATCAATACAATCTAGTTCAGCTAAATCAGAGGATAAAAATATTAAAAATCCAAAAATGGAAATCCTTGAAAAAAGTGTTGATTATACGGAAATTTATAAAGAAATACCTTTCACAAAATTTGAAAAAGACAGTATACTGAAATTAATAGAACTCTCAAAACTTGAACTAGCAGAATCGTACATAGTGAAGTATGGCAATCACAAACTAGGTCAATCTATTATCAAAAATTTTATTGAATCTAATTCAGGGTCTAATTTGTTGACAAATGCCAAATACTTATTATACAAGTCTTACAAAATTCAAAACGACAGAAAATATAACGACATAAAAGAAGACATTTTAATGAATGACTCTTTATCAAGGTTTGCGAAGATATTATCAAAAGACCCTAAATTCATTTTAGACCAAAAAACTTCAATCCTTTTATTAGACAGTCTTAAAACCCTCTTTCAAAATCAAAAATTTGAAGAAGTTATTAATTCTGCTAAGGAGAGTATAGGTTTTGTAGAAAATGAAGATACTCTGATTGATTTAGAGATTTTACTTGCAAATTCTCTTGGCCGACTTGAGGGTGTAAACAAGTACAATGAAGTTCTTAAAGAAATTGCAAAAAAATATCCAACAAGCGTAAAATCAAAACATTTAATTAAGATATCCAACAAGATTAACAGAAAGTGGAAAGAACCAAATAAATCAAGCAAACCTGACGATTTTAAGATTGTTTTTGTTTTATCTAAAATGGATTTTTCTGACAACCAAATAAAAGAAAGTTTGAGGCTTATTGAAAAAACAATAGATGTGAAAAAAAGAGTTTCTTACGACGTTTACGATTATGATAGGGCGTTGATAGTCATTCATGATTATACAAATAGAGATGATGCTGAAAACGATATTTTTAAAATAAAGCAAGAATTAGAAGGCTTTCAACTTAAAAATAATTTTGTAAGTTTGTCTTCCCAGTATAAAAACATGCTGATTTACAAGACTTTAGAGTTAGAATAATATTATGGCTTTTAATTTATCAAATAACAATCAAATGCAACAGAATAGAGAATCTAATAAAATAGACATTATAGAAAAGACAACGCGAATTGTTGGTAACATTACTTCACAAGCTGATTTTAGAATTGACGGCAAGGTTGAAGGAACAATTACAACAACCGGAAAGGTGGTGATTGGAGAAGAAGGAATAGTTCAAGGCAAAATTTCATGTGAAAACTCTGATGTTGCAGGTTCGGTCAAAGGAAACTTGGATGTTTCAGGAATATTATCTTTAAAATCTTCTGCAAGAATTGAGGGAGAGGTGATTGCAGGTAAACTTGCTGTAGAATCTGGAGCAAATGTTGATGCCAATATTTCTATGAAAGGTGCAAAAAAAATGAAGGCACTTTCTTCAACTGAAAAAACTCAAGCTGAAAAAACCGCATAATCCATTTATTGTTTTCATTGGTCTTGTCACTCAAATGGGAGCGACTATTTTTTGTTCTGCCTACCTTGGTAAATTCCTAGATTCTAAATATGGTTATGAAAAAACATATACTGTTTTTCTAACTTTAGCAGGAGTTGCAATTTCTTTTTACATACTGTTAAAACAGTTAAAAAAAATGAATTAAAAAATCTTTAAAAATTTCTTGTTTCTTAATTTTTGTTTTTTGGTTAATAAGCTTACATTTGCGCACATATTTTTAACCTATTAATTCAAGGATTGAATTGAAAAATATTAGATACTCTTTACCGTTATTATTTTCCTTGATTTTTGGGCTCTCAATGTTCGCCTCACCAATTGAAACTGATTCTAAAGATGAAAAGAAAGGTGGAGATCTTAAAACAGAAATAAAAGAATATATTACACATCACCTAAAAGACAGTCATTCGTATTCTTTAACATCCTGGATTGATGAGTCAACTGGTAAAAAAGTTTATTTAGAAATTCCGCTCCCTGTTATTTTATATGATAATGGGCTTCATGTTTTTATGTCTTCAAAACTTAAGCACGGGAAGGCTGTTGTGGAAAGTAATGGTAACTTTTATAAATTAAATTATCACGATAGTAAAATATATAAAACCAATAAAGAGGGAGTTTTGGATTACGACAGCGATCATCATCCTTTGAACGAAACACCTCTTGATTTTTCAATAACAAAAAACGTTGCCTCTATTATTCTTGTGGCAATTTTAATGTTTTTGCTTTTTACTGGATTATCTAAATCATTTGCAAAAAATAAAGGAATATCTAAAGGTGTAGGAAGGTTCTTTGAACCAATAATTTTATACATAAGAGATGAAATTGCGATTCCAAATATTGGAGAAAAAAAATATAAAAATTACATGAGTTTTTTACTTACAGTCTTTTTCTTTGTGTGGTTTTTAAATATGTTAGGTCTTACACCGCTAGGTGTTAATGTCACTGGAAATATAGCAGTAACATTTTCTCTAGCCTTGTTAACTTTTTTAATTACAAATTTTACAGCAAATAAAAGTTATTGGGGGCATATTTTTTGGATGCCAGGAGTACCTGTATTAATAAAAATTGTGTTGGCTCCAATTGAACTTTTGGGGGTTTTTATTAAGCCATTTTCTTTGCTTATCAGATTATATGCTAATATACAAGCAGGACATATTGTGCTATACAGTTTAATTGGGTTGATGTTTATTTTTAAAGGAATACTTGGCTCAAGTTTATCGTTTGGACTAGCCTTCTTTATCTCAATTATTGAGATTTTAGTAGCGTTATTACAAGCTTATATTTTCACAATGCTATCTGCATTGTATTTTGGATTTGCAGTTGCGGAGGAGGATCATTAAATAAGAATGTTTAATTAAAATTATATAAATATGGAAATACCAGTAATCGTAGGTGGAGGACTAGTAGTAATCGGAGTTGGAATCGGAATCGGTTTGACAGGAAAAGGCGCTATGGAAGCTATTGGACGTCAGCCAGATGCAAGTGGAAAAATTCAAGTTGCTGCACTAATTTTAGCTGCACTTGTTGAAGGGATAGGCTTCGCTGCACTTTTTGCACTGTAGTCGTTGTCACACTTTTTACAGCATAATCTTTTGTGTTATGCTGTAAAGAGTAAATTTTAAATAACTAAAAAATGGAAAAACTTATATCTGAATTTTCGATTGGTTTGTTTTTTTGGCAAACAATCATATTCATTCTACTGATTTTTTTACTTAAAAAGTATGCTTGGAAGCCAATTCTAGACGCTGTAAATGAAAGAGAAGAAGGAATCAAAAATGCTTTGCTTTCTGCTGAGAAAGCTAAGGAAGAGATGGCTTCTCTTCAATCAGATAATGAAGAAACTCTAAAGAAAGCTAGAGCCGAGAGAGATTCTTTGTTAAAAGAAGCTAGAGAAATAAAACAACAATTAATTGACGACGCTAAGAATGAGGCTCAGTCAGAAGCTAAAAAAATTATTTCTCAAGCTCAAGAAACTATTCAAAACGAGAAGAAAGCGGCAATTTCTGATTTAAAAAATCAAGTCGCTACCTTATCAATTGACATAGCAGAAAAAGTGCTTAAAGAAAAGCTATCAGATGATAAAACTCAAATGAATTTAGTTAAGGACCTAGTTAAAGACGTTACACTCAAATAAATGAAATCAAGTAGAGCAGCTATTCGTTACGCTAAAGCATTAATCTTAGAGTCTGTTGAAAAAGACAGCCTCGAAGAAATGAACTCTGACATGCATATCATTCTCAACACTTTTGAGGAAAATCAAAATCTTAGATCTTTAGTTGAAAGCAGAGTTGTTAAAAATAGCCTTAAGCTGAGTACTTTAAGCTTAATTTTTAAAAATTTAAACTCTCTTGCAATAAAGTTTATCAATGTCCTTTCGGAAAACAACAGAATAGATCTTTTAGAAATAATTTCCTTCAAGTTTACAGAGCTATATAAACAACAAAAAGGGATTCAGTCAGCGTTAGTTACAACAGCAGTCCCACTTAATGAAGAAATGAAATCAGAAGTTTTAAGTGTGATTTCTAAACTTACCAATAAACAAACCACTTTATCAAATAAAGTAGACAGCTCTTTAATTGGAGGTTTTATTTTAAGAGTTGGAGATATAGAATATAATGCAAGCTTTAGAAACAAGCTAAAAACTATAAAACAAGAATTTACAAAGAATACTAATTTATTAATATCATAGATTATGTCACAAATCAAACCAGCTGAAGTATCAGCAATATTAAAAAAACAATTAACCGGATTAGACGCTTCAGCTTCTCTTGATGAGGTGGGAACAGTTCTTCAAGTTGGGGATGGAATAGCAAGAGTTTACGGCCTTTCAAATGTTCAGTATGGTGAATTAGTTCAATTCGATTCGGGACTAGAAGGAATTGTACTGAACCTTGAAGAAGATAATGTAGGGGTTGTTTTACTTGGTCCTTCTAAAGAAATCAAAGAAGGGGATACTGTCAAAAGAACTCAAAGAATTGCGTCAATTAATGTAGGAGAAGAAATAGTAGGTAGAGTAGTTAACGCGCTTGGGAAACCAATTGATGGAAAAGGAAATATTGAAGGAAAGCTGTATGAAATGCCACTTGAAAGAAAAGCGCCTGGTGTAATTTTTAGACAGCCTGTTAATGAGCCTTTGCAAACCGGAATCAAATCAATTGATGCTATGATTCCAGTTGGAAGAGGTCAAAGAGAGTTAGTGATTGGAGATAGGCAAACTGGAAAAACTACAGTTTGTATTGATACAATACTAAATCAAAAAGAATTTTATGACGCAGGTGAACCTGTTTATTGTATATATGTTGCTATTGGACAAAAAGCTTCAACTGTTGCTGGTATTGCTAAAACTTTGGAAGATAAAGGAGCAATGGCCTACACTACAATTGTAGCTGCTAATGCTTCGGATCCTGCTCCAATGCAAGTATACGCTCCTTTCGCAGGTGCGGCTATTGGAGAGTTTTTTAGAGATACTGGAAGACCAGCATTAATTATTTATGATGATTTGTCTAAGCAGGCAGTTGCCTATCGTGAAGTTTCACTTTTGTTAAGAAGACCACCGGGAAGAGAAGCATACCCAGGTGATGTCTTTTACTTACACTCAAGATTACTTGAAAGGTCTTCAAAGGTTATTGCTGACGATGGTATTGCAAAAGACATGAATGATTTGCCGGATTCACTTAAGTCTATTGTAAAAGGAGGAGGGTCATTAACTGCTTTACCAATAATTGAAACTCAAGCAGGAGATGTTTCTGCCTATATCCCTACAAACGTAATTTCTATTACTGACGGACAAATATTCTTAGAATCCAATTTATTTAACTCTGGTGTTAGACCAGCAATTAACGTAGGTATTTCGGTTTCAAGGGTTGGAGGTTCAGCTCAGATTAAATCAATGAAAAAGGTTTCAGGAACTCTTAAGCTAGATCAAGCACAATTTAGAGAGCTTGAAGCTTTTGCTAAATTTGGATCAGATTTAGATGACGCAACTTTAAACGTTATTGAAAAAGGAAAAAGAAATGTGGAAATCTTAAAACAAGCCCAAAACGACCCTTTTACAGTACAAGATCAAGTAGCGATTATTTTTGCTGGGTCAAAAAATTTACTGAGAAATGTCCCAGTCGATAAGGTTAAAGAATTTGAAAGAAAATACATCGACTTTTTAAATACAAAACACAAAAAAACCATGGAGACCATAAAGTCAGGTAAACTAACTGATGAGGTAGTCGAGGTTTTAACAAAAACAGCTGAGGAGTTAAGTTCAACTTATTAATTATAAGTATAAATGGCAAATTTAAAAGAAATTAGAATTAGGATAGGGTCTGTTTCATCTACGATGCAGATCACTAGCGCAATGAAAATGGTTTCTGCTGCCAAATTAAAAAAAGCTCAAGATGCAATTACTGCAATGAGGCCTTACTCTAATAAACTTTCAGAATTAATGCAGGGTTTTAGTAGCGCAAGTGACTCAAGTAGTAAATCATTTACTGAAAATAGACAGCTTAATAAAGTTTTAGTAGTTGCAATTAGCTCAAACAGGGGTTTATGTGGGGCATTTAATGCTAATATTGCAAAAGAGATATCAATTTTAAAGTCTAAAGATAAATTCAAAAATTCTAAGATTGATTTTTTAACAATCGGAAAAAAAATTAACGATACGCTTTCAAAAACAGAAACTGTGATACAAAATAGTAGTGATGTTTTCGATGATTTAAATTACGAGAATGTTTCTAATATTGCTAATGAGTTAATTAATCACTTTACATCTCTAAATTACGATCATATCGAAATTGTTTACAATTCTTTCAAAAATGCTGCGACTCAAATTATTAAATCAGAACAATTTCTTCCAATACCTGTTAATGAAGATACTGGTTCAGAAAATCAGGACTACATATTTGAGCCATCTCTAGAAAGTATAGCAAATACTTTAATTCCAAAATCTTTAAAGATTCAGTTATTTAAGGCAATTAGAGATTCATTTGCCAGTGAGCACGGAGCTAGAATGACTGCAATGCACAAGGCTACTGACAATGCCTCTGAGCTTAGAGATGAGCTTAAGTTAACTTATAATAAGGCTAGGCAGGCTTCCATTACAAACGAAATTTTAGAAATAGTCGGTGGTGCAGAAGCACTAAACAATTAACCTTAAAACCATTATTTTAGATATATGGTTTTAAAACTAGTTAACAAATCCAACAATGATCTACCAAGATACGAAACTGAGCTCTCAGCGGGTATGGATGTTAGATCTTTTATTGAATCTCCAATAATTTTAAAACCTTTTGAACGAAAGTTGGTGAACACCGGTCTCTATGCTCAACTTGAAAAAGGATATGAAATTCAGGTTAGACCAAGAAGCGGACTTGCTCTGAAAAAAGGCATTACTGTACTCAATTCACCTGGGACAATTGATGCAGACTATAGAGGAGAAATAGGAGTTATTTTGATAAACTTATCTAATGACGATTTTGTAATTAATTCTGGAGATAGGATAGCTCAATTAGTTGTTAGTAAGCATGAACAACCTAATCTAGAACAAACAGATTCTTTAGATTCAACATCAAGAGGAGAAAAAGGGTTTGGCAGTACTGGAGTAAATTAACTAGTATGAAATTAATTATCCCAATGGCAGGAAGAGGCTCAAGACTTAGACCTCATACATTAACAACTGCTAAACCATTAATTAAAGTAGCAGGAAATAGTATCTTACTACAACTTGTTAAAGATGCTGTTAAGTTGGCGGATGAACCAATTGAAGAAATGGCATTTATTGTTGGAGACGAATCTTTTTTTGGAAAAGAAATCATATCAGAATTAAATGTTTTGGCAGCGGAATTTGGGTCTAAAGCTACAATTTACAGGCAGCGTATTCCAATGGGGACAGGTCATGCTATCATGTGTGCAGAAGAATCCCTAAATGGCAAAGCCATGGTTATTTATCCGGACACTTTAATAAGGTTTAATGAAAGTTTTGACAAAAGTGCAGATGCTGTAATTTGGACCAAAGAAGTTGAAAACCCTGAGGCATATGGTGTGATTAAGCTCAATGACAAGGGTAATATTATTGATCTTGTTGAAAAACCTCAATCTCTTATTTCTAATTTAGCAGTAATTGGGCTGTATTATTTTAAGGAAATCTCACAATTGAAAGATCAACTACAAAATGTTATTGATGAGAAAATAATTCATTCAGGAGAATATCAAATTAATGATGGATTACTAAAAATGATTACAAATGGCAGAGTTTTTAAAGCAGGAAAAGTAACAGAGTGGTTAGATTGTGGGAATGTTGAAAACTCAATTAATTCTAATCAAAAAATGCTTGATTTTCATAAAATTGATAAAATTCCTTTACTTTCCAGCGATGTAAAGTTGGTAAATTCAAAAATAATTGATCCTGTCTACATTGATTCCGGAGTAGTTATTGAAAACTCAACAATTGGGCCTCATGTTTCTATTTACAAAGATTCTACAATAATCAATACATCAATTCAAAATTCAATCATTGGAAGTTCTTCCACAATCTCTGACGCAAATATTATTGATTCAATGATAGGTAATAACTGTAAGTATGATGGAAATTATAAATCAGTAAATATTGGAGATTACAGTGAGTTAATTTAACTTGCTGTTATGAGAACTTTTCTTTTAGTAATCTTAATTATATTTTCCGGATGTAATATTACAAAGAAAGCTAATACCTCATTAACATTAAAAAAAATTCCAACTAAGCAAATAATAGAAAACGTAGAAAAAAACAAAAGTGATTTCACCTATTTGTTGTTGAGGTCTCAAGCAACGGTTATAGAAAATGGATCGAAAAGTCAATTTAATATTTCTATAAGAATTAAAAATGATGACAAGATTTTAATTAGCGGATCTTTACTAATACCCCTCTTCAAAGGCTTGCTTACGAAAAATAAACTAATGTTTTATGAAAAACTCAACAAGTCATACTATGATGGGAGCTTTCAATATGTCTCAGACCTATTTAACTTTGAATTTTCACTTGAGTCTGTTCAAAACTTGTTCATTGGAGAGCCTTTAACTTTTAAAGATTCAAAACTTACACAAACTTTAAAAAACTCGGAATATGAGCTTGAAAGTTTTGATAGAAAGAGAAAAGTTTTAAAGTCTTACACTTTTAATCCAATTAATTTTAATTTAAAGAAACAATCGTTTTCAAATAATTCTGGAGCTAAACTGAGTGTGGTTTATGATAACTATAAAACTTTGGAAAAAGTTAATGTTCCTCAGTTGATAACAATACTAGCGACAAATAAGGAGAAAACAACACGAGTTGTTATAAAATCAAAAATTAGTAGAATAAACCAAGAAGTTACCTTTCCATTTAAAATACCCTCTGGCTATAAAAAAATTAAACTATGAGGAAATTCTTTTTTAGAAAAACAATGCTTTTTTTATGGATTGTTCTGCTATGCTCAAATTCTATTTTTTCTCAAAACAACAGAAAACAGCTTGAAAAACAAAAAGAAGCTATTCAGAAAGAATTGAAAGAAATTAACGCACTCTTGTTTAAAAACAAAAAACAAAAGGCATCCACTTTTACAGATATAGAAAATATTAATTATAAGATTCAGAGAAAACAAGAAGTTATAAAGCTAACAAACAGACAAATTAATCTATTAAACATAGAGTTAGAAAAAAATAAAAACCAACAGGTTGATTTAAGTAAAAGGTTAAAAGAAGTAAAAGCAGCATACAAGGAAATGATTTTAAGATCTTATAAATCAAAATCAGGGAAAAATAAACTTATGTTTGTTTTGTCCTCAGAATCTTTTTTTCAAGCCTTTAAAAGAACCCAATACATTAAGCAGTATGCAGCTTTTAGAAGAAATCAAGCTAATAAAATAGTCACTATATCAGACGAGCTTAAGCTAATAAATGATGAATTGATAGAAAGAAAAAAACTTAAAGAAACTCTTTTAACAAATAATCGATTAACTCAAAAAAGCTTAGAAAAAGAAAAAAACCAAGCCAATGAAATTGCCTTTAAGCTCAAAAGCCAAGAAAAAAAGTACAAAAAAAATATTTTAGCAAAACAAAAAGAAAGTTTAAAAATAGACAAACAGATTGATAAATTAATACGTGAGGCAATTGCAGCGTCAAACAAAACCAAATCTAACAGTTTTAACTTGACCCCAGAAGCCATAGCTCTAGCTAAAAACTTTGAGCTTAATAAAGGAAAACTACCTTGGCCTGTTTCTAGGGGGGTCGTGATTCAAAGATTTGGCACTCAGCCTCATCCAGTTGTAAAAACTGCCAAAATTAAAAGCAATGGAATAGTTATAGCCACCGAAAAATCTGCAAAAGTAAAAACAGTTTTTAAGGGGCAAGTTTTATCCGTATTAAAGTTTAGGGGAAGTAATCCTACTATTTTGATTCAGCACGGAAACTATATTACGGCTTATAAAAATCTTTCTAAGGTTTTTGTTAGCAAAGGGGATGTGCTTGAATCTGGACAAGTTATTGGAGAAGTCTTTACAAATAAAACCAATAGTCAATCTACAATTCAGTTCAGTATTTTTAAAAAAACTACTCCATTGAATCCTCTTTTTTGGATTTTAAAAATGTAAAAAATTAACCGTAGTTTTTAGCCATCTTTGTTAGGTATTTTCCTAAAATGTCAAATTCTAAGTTCACATCATTTCCGTTCTCTAGGTTCTGAAAGCTGGTATGCTTATAAGTATATGGAATTATAGCTACTTTAAACCCGTTTGACATTGAATCAATTACAGTTAAACTTACCCCGTTAATTGCTATGGAACCTTTTTCAACTGTGATATTATCAGACTTTTCATATTCAATTGTATACTCCCAGCTTCCATTTTTTGTTTCGGATTTAATACATTTTCCTATTTGATCAACATGACCTTGAATCATGTGACCGTCAAGCCGGTCACCAATTTTCATGGCTCTTTCAAGATTAATTAAATCTCCCTTTTGCCATTTGTTTATTGTTGTTTTGTTTATTGTTTCTTCAATTGCAGTTACTGTATATTGATCATTGTTTATACTAACAACAGTTAAACAAATTCCATTGTGAGAAACACTTTGGTCGACTTTAAGTTCGGATGCAAGAGATGAAGATAGAGTAATATTAAGGTTACCCTGTGAATTTTCTATAGCAACTATTTTGGCAAGGTTTTCAATAATTCCAGTAAACATCAGTATTAATTTATATCTTTATTAACCGTCAAAATTACTAATAATTAAAGAATAATATAAATGAATAATAAACCTTTACCAATAGTTGGAATTTCATGTGGAGATCCAAACGGTATAGGCATAGAAGTGATTTTAAAAACGCTAAGCGATAAAAGGATCTTAAGTTTTTTTACACCAGTCATATTTTGTAATATGAACCTATTAATTGATCAAAAAAAACTTTTAGGTATTGACTTGGATTTTATTAAAATCGAAAAAAATAAATTGCCTATAAAAGGTAAAATTAATGTAGTTAATGTTTGGGAAGAAAAATTTCAAACATGTTTTGGGGATCCATCGATTGAGTCTGGCAAATTATCGTATTTGTCACTGGAAGCTTCAGCAACTTCATTAGTGGAAAATAAAATAGACGTTTTAGTAACAGCCCCTATCAATAAAAATAGTATTCAGAACGAAAACTTTGAATTCCCCGGTCATACAGATTATTTAGCTAAAAAATTTGAAGGCAAGAGTTTGATGTTTATGGTTTCAGAGGGTTTAAAAGTGGGACTTGTTACGGATCACATTCCAATTAAGCAAGTTCATTCAAACATTACTAAGGATAAAGTCAAAGAAAAATTTTCATTAATTGAAGAATCGTTAATTAAAGACTTTGGAGTTCAAAGACCCAAAATAGCTGTACTTTCTATTGACCCTCATGTAGGGGACGGAGGGACTATTGGAGACGATGATGATAAAATTTTGAAGCCTGCATTAAAAGAGATATCTGAAACTGAAAGTTTTGTTTTCGGCCCCTTTTCAAGCGATAGTTTTTTTGGCTCAGGACTTTATAAAAAATATGATGCTGTTTTAGCTATTTATCACGATCAAGGATTAATCCCTTTTAAAACATTAAGCTTTGGTGAAGGAGTTAATTATACGGCCGGCTTAACTAAAATAAGAACCTCACCTGATCATGGGACTGGATACGATATTGCCGGCAAAGGATTAGCGGATAATACATCTTTTAAAAAAGCCATATTTTCTGCTATTGAAATTTTAAATTCAAGAAAGCTTAATGAAATTTTAAATAAAAACCCCTTGTCTGTGAAAAAGACTAAAACGGTTAATAAATAGGCTGTTACAATTATAATATTTCTTATATTCGCTGCCTCAAACTAAGCGTTATGCAGTTTTTAAATCAGTTTGTAATTAATTTTATAGGATTAAAAGAAGGATTGCACGAGTTTGAGTTTGATTTAGACAATACGTTCTTTGAACATTTTGATTATAATGATTTTAATAACTGCAAAATTTCTACTAAGGTTGTTTTAAATAAAAAAGCAAATCTTTTAGAGCTTAATTTTTCATCTTTTGGTAAAATTAATTTGAATTGTCATGTTTCCAACGAACCCTTTGATTTTTCTCATAAAAATGAGATGAATCTAGTGGTTAAATTTAGCTCTGAAATGATAAACGATAATGAAGAATTTTTAGTTTTGCCTGTTGGGGCATCACAAATTAATGTTGCACATTATTTATATGAGATGATAATATTATCTTTACCAATTAAAATCATACATCCCGGAGTTGAAGATGGTTCTTTAGAATCCGAAACATTAAATACTTTAAGGGAATATGAAAAGAATGTTTATAAAAAAAATAATAAAATAGACCCTCGTTGGGACAAATTAAAAGATTTAATATAAAAGATTATGGCACATCCTAAAAGAAAAATTTCCAAAACTAGGAGAGATAAAAGAAGAACTCACTACAAAGTTTCAGACTCTCAAATAGCCACATGTAAAACAACAGGTGAAGCGCATTTATATCACAGAGCTCACTGGCATGAAGGTAAATTATATTATAGAGGTAAAGTTTTAATAGATAACACTGTTGAGACGGAAGCTTAATTAAAACAAGTTTTTCTGTTTTTTAACAATTATTGCCATTTTTTTGTCATTTTTTGCCATTTTTTGTCATTTTTTTGTCATTTTTGATCAAAATTCTAAATTCTGAATTTGAAAAAAATTAATGCTTCAATAACTGCAGTTGGTTCTTTTTTACCTCAAACCGTTCTAAGTAACCTTGATTTAGAAAAAATAGTTGACACAAATGACGAGTGGATAACGTCACGTACTGGAATTAAAGAACGAAGAATTTTAGATAAAGGAATTGGGACATCCTATATGGCAATAAATGCGGCAAAGGCAATTATTGAAGAAAAAAAAATAAATCCCCTTGAAATTGATTTAGTTATTGTAGCAACTATTACCCCTGACATGCACGCTACAGCAACTGCAGCATTCGTAGCTTCCAAAATAGGGGCAACTAATGCTTTTGGTTTTGATATAAACGCAGCTTGCTCAGGTTTTTTATATGGAATGTCAACTGCCTCAGCGTTTATTGAATCAGGAAGGTATAAAAAAATTTTATTGATTGGTGCAGATAAGATGTCGTCAATTGTTGACTACACAGATAGAAATACTTGTATTATATTTGGGGATGGAGCTGGAGCTGTCCTTATAGAGCCTAATAGCGAGGGACTAGGAGTTCAGGATGAATATTTGAGATCAGACGGTAATAATAGAAATCTATTGAGAATTGAGGCAGGAGGGTCACAAACCCCAATAACTGTAGAGGCAGTTAATGAAAAAAAACATTTTATATATCAAGATGGAAAAAATGTTTTTAAGCATGCAGTTTCAAACATGGCTGATGCGTCTGAAAAAATTATGACAAGAAATGGTCTTAATAATACTGATATAAACTTTTTGGTTGCCCATCAAGCTAACAAACGTATTATTGACGCTACCTCAAATAGAATGGGGATAGTAGATGAAAAAGTATTAATGAATATTCATCGCTATGGAAATACAACTGCAGCGACGATTCCTCTTATTCTTTCAGACTATGAATCTAAATTTAAAAAAGGAGATAATATTATTTTTGCCTCTTTTGGAGCAGGCTTCACATGGGGAGCAATGTTTTTAAAATGGGCATATAACCACTAACATTTTTATTATGAATATTAAAGAAATTCAACAACTAATCAAGTTTGTATCCAAGTCGGGTGTGAGTGAAGTAAAAATTGAATCCAAAGATTTAAAGATTAGCGTTAAAACAGGGAAAAATCCGACAGTAATTCAAAACGAACCAGTATTGGTAAGTCAACAACCAATTGTTCAAACCGTTCCAACTACGTTTGAACAGAATGAACCAATAATTACCAATGAACCTTCCTCTAACGAAGACGATCATCTTATTACAATCAAATCTCCTATTATTGGAACATTTTATAGAAAACCATCACCTGATAAGTCTAATTTTGTTGAAATTGGAGATAGTATCAGCGAAGGAAGCATATTGTGTGTAGTTGAAGCTATGAAATTATTCAATGAAATTGAATCAGAATGTTCAGGGAAAATTGTAAAAATATTAGTTGATGATGCTTCACCAGTTGAATTTGATCAGCCATTATTTTTAGTTGACCCTTCTTAAATAATTTACATATGTTTAAAAAGATATTAGTTGCCAACAGAGGCGAAATAGCTCTTAGAATAATAAGAACATGTAAAGAGATGGGGATTAAAACAGTTGCTGTTTATTCTGTTGCTGATGAAGAAAGTTTACATGTAAAATTTGCTGATGAAGCTGTTTGTATAGGCCCTGCTAATAGCTCAGAGTCATATTTGAAAATTTCAAATATTATTGCAGCTGCAGAAATAACGAATGCAGATGCAATCCACCCTGGCTATGGATTTTTATCAGAGAATTCTAAATTTTCTAAAATTTGTGACGAACATAAAATTAAGTTCATTGGAGCATCGCCTGAAATGATAGATAGAATGGGCGATAAAGCTTCAGCAATTGCAACAATGAAAGAAGCGGGAGTTCCTACAATTCCGGGTTCAGAGGGGATTATAGATTCTTTTGACAAAGCAAAGAAAATAGCAAAGAAAATCGGTTACCCTGTTATGATTAAGGCCACTGCTGGTGGTGGTGGAAAAGGGATGAGAGCTGTTTGGAAGGAAGATGGATTTTTAGACTTGTGGGAGAGTGCAAAACAAGAAGCTAATGCCTCTTTTGGAAATGACGGCATGTATATGGAGAAGCTAGTTGAAGACCCAAGACATATAGAGATACAGATTGTAGCAGATAAATTTGGTAAAGCTTGTCACCTATCTGAAAGAGATTGTTCAATTCAAAGAAGACATCAAAAATTGACTGAGGAAACACCATCCCCGTTTATGACCGATAAACTAAGAAATAAAATGGGTGAAGCTGCGGTCAAGGCAGCTGAATTTATTAAATATGAAGGAGCCGGGACTATAGAGTTTTTGGTTGATAAGAACAGGGACTTTTATTTTATGGAAATGAATACAAGAATTCAAGTAGAACACCCCATAACTGAACAAGTAATAGATTATGATTTAATAAAAGAGCAAATTAAAGTTGCAGCAGGAATAAAAGTTTCAGGGAATCATTATTTTCCAAAACTTCATTCAATTGAATGCAGAATAAATGCAGAAGATCCATACAATAACTTTAGACCCTCTCCTGGAAAAATTACTAATCTTCATTTACCTGGTGGGCATGGGGTAAGATTAGACACACATGTTTATAGCGGGTATATTATTCCATCAAATTATGACTCTATGATAGCCAAACTTATCGTTACTGCACAAAATCGTGAGGAAGCAATAGACAAAATGAGACGGGCACTTGATGAGTTTGTTATTGAAGGAATCAAAACAACTATTCCCTTTCATAGACAATTGATGGACAATCCAGATTACTTATCAGGAGACTATACTACTAAGTTTATGGAGGACTTTGAAATAAAAAAGGTAAACTAAAAGAATTTTTTTATTACTTTTTCGGCAATTTGAATAGCATTTGTAGCAGCACCTTTTCTTAAATTATCAGCTACAATCCAAAGATTTATACTATTAGTACAAGAAAAATCTTCTCGAATTCTTCCTACAAAAACATCATCTTTTCCGCTTGAATAGTATGGCATTGGATATTCAAACTTAGAAATAGTATCTTGTACTGTAACTCCAGATGTTGTTGATAAAATTGACCTAATATCAGAAATTAAAACAGAGTTTTTAAATTCTATGTTTACGGATTCGCTATGTCCACCCATCACAGGGATTCTAACAGCTGTTGCGGTAACCTTAATTTCTTTATCAAGAATTTTATTAGTTTCATTAGAAAGCTTCATTTCTTCTTTAGTATAACCATTTTCTAAAAAATCATCACAATGAGGAATGGCATTTTGATGAATTTGATAATTATAAGCCATTTCCCCCTCAATATTATTCGATTCATTTTCTAATTGTTTTACTGCTTTTACACCAGTTCCAGTAATAGATTGATATGTAGAAACAACAACTCTTTTAATTTTATACTTTTTATGCAAAGGATATAACACCATTAACATTTGTATAGTAGAACAATTAGGGTTAGCAATGATTTTATCATTAGGATCAATTAAGTTTCCATTAATTTCAGGTATAATAAGCTTTTTTGATGGATCCATTCTCCAAGCAGAAGAATTATCAATTACCGTTGTACCAATTTCAGCAAATTTAGGGGCCCAATTTAGAGAAGTATTTCCACCAGCAGAAAATATAGCAATGTCTGGTTTTTCTTCAAGAGCCATTTCAAGGTCAATTAGTGAGTAGTGTTTACCTAAATAAGAAACACTTTTACCAACAGATTTTTTTGAAGCTACTAAAAGAAGTTGATCATATTTGAAATTTCGTTCCTTTAACACCTCAAGTATTACCGTCCCTACCATCCCTGTTGCGCCTACTATTGCTAATTTCATTTTTAAATAATTTTCTCAAAAATATAGAATTAATTCCTATCAACTCAGGGCTCAATAAAATAAGTCAATTTTTAAACAAAAAGTTATAAATAAAACACTATTTGATTATTTTTCTTTTAATTCTTCTGGACAAAGATGTTATCAGTTCATAAGAAATTGTACCTGCTTTAGTTGTAAATTCCTCTGCGGTGTAGGAGTCATCATTAAATATATTCACTTCGTCTCCTTCTGAACAACTTATTCTACTTATATCAACCATTATCATATCCATACAAACGTTGCCAACTATTTTGGCCATTTGTTTTCCAATTAAAACTTCTCCTATTCCTTTACCATAGATTCGACCAATACCGTCAGCATGGCCAATTGGTAAAGTAGCAATGGTAATATTAGATTTAGCCGTATACCCCAAATTATATCCTACAGAATCTCCTGCAGTTAAATGATGAATTTGAGATATAATTGTTTTTAAAACTAATATTGGCTTTAGATCATTTTTAAACTTAATATCATTTCCAAATCCATACAGTCCAATTCCTGATCGCACCATATCAAATTGATAATCTGAATAGTTTAAAATCCCAGAAGTGTTAAGCAAATGTTTTTTAAGCTTTACGTTTAATTGCGTTTCTAGGGAGTTAGAAATTGATTGAAATTGTATTATTTGATTTTTACTGTATTCGGCTTCTTTGGGATCCTCAGAGGCTCCCAAGTGAGAAAATAAATATTTTGGAGGATTGTTTTTGATTAAAGGAGAGAGTTTATCTATATCTTCTTTTAAAAAACCAAGCCTATTTAGGCCAGTATTAAACTTTATTTGGTAGGGGTATTTTTCTATATTATTATAACGCAGTGTTTTTAAAAAAAAAGTAAAAATTCTAAATGAGTATATACTTGGCTCAAGAGAGTAATTAATAATATTTTCAAAATCGTCTTCTTGAGGATGCAGTACTAAAATGGGTAATCTAACTCCGTTTTCTCTGAGTTCAATTCCCTCATTAGTGTATGCAACAGCTAAGTAATCAGCTCCAATTTTTTCTAATTCTTTTGATATTATAACAGAATCCGAGCCATATGAGAATGCTTTAACAACTGCCATAAATTTAGTGCTAGAACTAACTCTAGACTTTAAAAATTTAAAATTCTCCTTTAAATTTTCAAGCTTAATTTCAAGAGTAGTTTCTTTTACTGACATTATTTCTTATTCCTTTTAACCATTTTCTTTACAAAGGCTTCTCTGGATAACGGTTTATATTCCTTTTTTTCTCCAATTAATACCAAATCGTCACTACTGTCTTTTCGATAACTATAGCCAGCTGGATTACCAGTTTCCACACAAACTGCATGAACTTTCATTACATCCTCAGCACAGGCCATTAAGTTCGGCATAGGACCAAAAGGATTCCCTTCATAATCCATGTCAAGACCAGCGATAATTAGTCTATGTCCCTTGTTTGCCAGTACATTACATACATCAACAATAGATTGGTCAAAGAATTGAGCTTCATCAATTCCTATCACAGAATAATTAACACTTAAATCTAATATTTCATTAGGGCTTGAAACAATTGATGCAGAAATTTCGTTTTTTGCATGTGAAATAATTTTATTTTCAGGATTTCTTGAATCGATCTTAGGCCTAAAAATGATATATTTTTCATCAGCTAATTCAACTTTTTTTATTCTGCGGATTAGTTCTTCCGTTTTTCCTGAAAACATGGATCCACATATTACTTCAATTCTTCCTTTAAAAATATGCTTATTATCCATGTTGGTATTATTTATTGAAATTCCTTGTAAAGTAGTTAACTTTAAAGATTAGACAAATGTCCTAAATTTAATTCAACATGGCAAAATTATATATAGTACCAACACCAATTGGAAATTTAGAGGACATTACACTAAGGGCTTTAAACATTTTAAAAGATGTTGATTTAATTTTATGTGAAGACACTAGAAGAAGTAAGAAGCTTTTAAATCATTTTAAAATAGAGACTAAAGTGAGGTCTCATCACAAGTTTAATGAACATAAAGAAGTTGGATTGGTCATTGAAAAAATAAAAAGCGGAGATAAAATTGCATTAGTTTCTGATGCAGGTACACCAGGAATTTCTGATCCAGGGTTTTTAATAGCAAGAACTTGTCTAGAAAACAATATTGAAATTGATTGTTTACCAGGCCCTACCGCCTTTGTGCCAGCCTTAATAAATAGTGGAATACCATGTGACAAATTTGTTTTTGAGGGATTTTTACCAATAAAAAAAGGGAGAAAAACTAGACTAGAAAAACTTTCTTACGAAGACAGAACAATGGTTTTTTATGAATCCCCTCACAAAATTTTAAGGACATTAAAGGATTTTAAAACTGTTTTTGGAAATGAAAGAAAAATATCAATTTCGAGAGAACTTACTAAAATATTTGAAGAAAATATAAGAGGATCCATTTTTGAGGTTTTGGGGCTAATTTCAGAAAAACCACCCAAGGGTGAGCTTGTAATTATTGTTGAAGGTTTTAAAAAATCTAAATGAATTGGATTTTAAATAATACAAATGATAATGAAGCGGTCGATACTCTTTCAAAGGAATTGAAAATCTCTCCAATACTGTCTTCAATGCTTGTTAAAAGACAAATTAGAACCTACGACCAAGCCAAAGATTTTTTTAGGCCAAATTACGAAAGTCTTCATGATCCCTTTTTAATGAAAGATATGGATAGGGCCACCAAAAGGCTTAATAAAGCTATCCAAGATAAAGAGTCAATAATGGTTTTTGGTGACTACGATGTGGATGGGACCTCATCTGTGGCATTAATAACACTATACTTAGAATCACAAGGATTGAAAATATTAAAATATATTCCAGACCGAATAAAAGAAGGGTATGGTGTTTCAATGAAAGCCATTGATCTTGCAATTTCAAAAAAGCTAAAATTAATTATTGCCTTGGATTGTGGAATTAAAGCAC
>Ga0209653_1001010_pt1 | contig 23398 bp, 25 predicted proteins | sample SaaInl6LU_22_DNA_FD_184644 | JGI IMG/M metagenome (GOLD analysis project Ga0209653, IMG submission 184644) | Marine microbial communities from expanding oxygen minimum zones in the Saanich Inlet - ESP_116LU_22_DNA (SPAdes) (version 2) | ecosystem: Environmental > Aquatic > Marine > Intertidal...
ATGTTCTATGATAGTTTTGAGGAGATATGATTTACCCGTTCCAGGAGAACCAGTGATAAATACAGATTTCCCTTCTTTGACTGCATCCAAAGCCAATGTCTGAAAATGGTTCAGCATGTTTATATTATATTTAAATGCAAAAAAGATAAATTATCATCATTTTTTATTTATTTCGCATTTGTTTATGTAAAAATGAAATTAGATATATCAAACTCGTTTCGTTTTTCTATAACTAGATGATATTTTTGTCATACAAAATGAGGTGTATAATACCATCATTATAGAACTGAAAAAGATAACATCCATTATTGTCAAATCATTATGATATCACACATAGTATAATAAATCATTTTTTAATATTTTATTTTAGCTCTTCCATTTATTTCCACACGACAAACAACTAAAGAATTGTGTCATATTTTCATCACCCGACCTTATCTGCAATTCATAATACGAAATCTTGTTATTTTTACATTTTCCACATTTGATAGCATCAGTCATAGATACTTGTTTTACTTCATATGCTGCCTTCAACTTCAATTTTTGCTTATCAATAATTTCTTTCCATCTATCTGGGAACATATCTTGCATCGTCATGTAAGCAAGGTCATGTGGAAGAAATTCTTTATCTTTCAATCTTTTCATAAGGCTTTTGTTTTTTACATAACTATCTTCTTTAAGATTTGTATAAACAGACCTTGCATTATTGATATATGTTTCCATAAAAATTGAACACATCCATGATAAATGAATTTTTACAGAATTCGCATAATCTATCGTTGAATTGAAAATACCCACTTCTAGGTCTGTTGCTTCTTCTTCACTCAACCCAATATTTGATATAAGAAGTTCTCTATATTTATCTCGTACAATATGGCTATTGTGTGTCTTTGACATTATGTTATAATAATTATTTTATAATCAATTCATTTTTTTATATTCTTTGATGTTTGGATACTGTATAAATTTAAAAAATGATATCAACATAAACATAAGTCTTGTTCATATTATTATTATGATTAGTGTTCAATCATTGTTGCCAGATGGCACAAATCTTATTGAAATTTATGTCACTAAAAAAATAAAAGATTCATTTGCGATTGATATCAATTTGAATGATGAATTTATTACAAAAGTAATGGATCTATTTAACAATTGGAAAACAACAGAATATACTGCATTTTATAAAAATGATTTAGTTTATATGTATGAATCATCAAATGATAACCAATATGTTTATTCTAAACATAAAGAATGTGACCGTATTATTCAAAAGAATAAACACGACCTTTATTTCATTTCATACAAATATTCAAAAATTCCAACTCACCTATTTCCATGTACAAATGATATTGATGACCGTATTTCATTCATTATCAATGAATGTAAATTATCAAACAGGCTTTCTCTTATCATAAAAAAAGACCCTTTTGCAACATCCGTATTTATTGAATACAGACATTCTCCTCAAGTAGAGATTGAGAAAATAGAATCTCGTATTAGAACTATATTAGAAACTATATCAAAAATTGATATAAGCTTATAATATGTAGTCTAAACAAATCAGAACAATCATATTTGGATGCCTTCAGTTGTTGGTAATAACTTAGATAACTTAGATAACTTTCATAATTACGCCAACAATATTATCAACAATAGCATCCCTGAGTCTCAAATTTTCAATGGTTATACAACTTTTTTGATGTGTAATAATCATAATAACCAAAACAATCACCATACTCAATTTGATGATATTAGAAGTCATAGAATGAATTGGATTATAACAAATTATATAAGATATGATTGTAAAGATGATATCAAAAAGGATTTAAAAGATATTCGTGACACATTTAAAGATTATTATAATATTAATATTTCAGATACATATACTGGCAATTTCAATCCACCTCGGTGTTTTTACAATTATTTATTGAAAATGGATGATATGGAAAGAGAAAAATATGTAAAAGAATGTGAAGAAAGATATAATGATGATATTGAAGTTCATTACAGAAATATTGCAAATAGATATGATAGGTCAAATCAGATAGATAATATAGTTTTGTCAGATGATGAAAATGAAGATTTTATTGATTCTGAAGAATATGATACAGAAAATTTGACACAATCTGATGTTATTGATGAATATTGTGAATATGACGATTTTGATAATAATTATGATGATTATTATGAAGAAACTGAAATAGAAGATGATTATAATGACTGGTAATGTTAATGATTATGATAATAATTATGATTATTATGATGTATTGTTTTTTTGATTATATTTGGATATAAAAATAAAATTATAAATTTTTCAAAGTCAAAAATAAAAAAATGACAGATGCATTGAAATTTGTTTATATACACCAAAAGACTGCTTAAAGCGAAGCATATATAAGACTTTCTTCATATATATATAAAAATGACTCAACTTCCCAAAAACATTGACGTTAATAAGCTTCGTTATTCTGAGCTTCGTACTCTTCCATCTGGAGCTAAGACAGTTTATGTCAATTATGGTGCTGAAAAGTTGACCATTCAGACTCCTGTTCTTTCGCTTCCATATGGTCTCGGTGAGCCATATGATGCCAAGGAAGCTGCTAAGAATGGAACTCCTATTGCTGAGAAGGACAAGAAGTATGACCTTACAGTATCTTTCAGAGGAATTGATGAGAATGCCAAGGTCAAGTGTTTTCATGATAAGTTGAAGGAACTTGAGAACAAGATCATTGATGATGCTTTCGCTAATCGTCTTGCTTGGTTCAAGGATGACTTTGATGGCAACAAATCATTTGTGTCTAAGCTCTTCACTCCTATCGTCAAGATTGATAAGGATCCTAATACTGGCAAACCCGTCGGCAAGTATCCTCCTACATTCAAGGCGAAGCTTCCGTATGATAACAAGACTTCTTCTTTCTCGTTTGATTCTTATAACATGGAGAATGAGGAACTTGATTTCCAGTCTATCATGAAGAATCTCAAGGGAGCTAAGACGCAACTTATCGTTCAGCTCACTGGAATCTGGTTTGCTGGAGGCAAGTATGGATGTAGCTGGAAGATTGTTTCTGGTAAGTTCCAACTTCATCAGAATTCCAAGGTTGCATTCATTGAGGATTCTGATACTGAAAATGTAACAATTGAAGACGAAGAAGACGATGTAAGTGTTGATAACGATGCTATCAAGTCTCTTTCTCTTAAGAATACAGTTGTTGAAGATGATGACGAAGAAGAGGAGGAAATCGATGAAGAAGATGCTGATGAAGTTGATGTCAACGAAGCGGACGAAGCGGACGAAGCTGATGAGGATGATGAGGAAGTTGTTCCTGAACCTGAGCCCGAACCTGAACCAGTTATTGTCAAGGCAACCAAGAAGGTTTCTAAGAAGAAAAGCACTGCTTAAAAAATCATAAAATAAATGTTAATTAGTTTTGAGATGATAATCCAAAAATAAAAACCAACAAACAAATAACCAATCAAAACCAAAAATAAAAAAAATAATATTTTTTATATGTTAATTTTTGTCATAAAAGATGTCTTAATTAGACTTCCTAAAATATAAAAATTATAATTCCAATAATAAGCGACATTATCATAGTGCCAATTATTTGAGGACATTCGTTTTCATCTATAACTCTTACATTGTTTGTGAATACATTTAAAACAATATCTAATATTTTGTAAGCAACTTTGTTTGATAATAAAAGAAATAATAATGCAGCAATTACTCCTAATTTTATTTTTCTACTATAGTGAAAATCCTCAATTTTTTTAGGTTCACCATTTTGTTCTGTTCTTACAGGCATAATAATATCCTTTATAAATATTAAATATTTTTAATTCATTTAATTTATTTCAGGTAAATTTTCTAATAGATTATATACATAAAAGAATAATAAACCATCTGTTTGTACATCAGTTGTCACATCAAACTCTATATTCAAATTTGATTCTACGTCTGATAACCAAGATGGCAAGTTATTATAAAATTGTTCTACATTTAATGCAAGCGACTTCATAAAATTACAACATACTAAATAATGATTATCTGAATTTTCAAACATGTTTATTACCTCCTTGCAAAATTCAAAAACATATCCTTCTTTAGTTAATTCAAATGATGCTGGGAAAAATGCCCGAGATTCTGGTAACTCTTTACATAAATCCCGATATATTCGTATTATTTTACAACATTTCACAAAAGTCAAATCTTTAAACCATGTCACATTATTATAAAAACCAACCTTTTCTAATAATTGTGAAACTTCCGTATATGCATGTATATCTGTTTCCCATTTTAATTTATTACTTCTTTCATTTAATCCATGATATATCATCAACAATTTCAAACGATTATGTATGTAATTCGGTAATTTATCCCTAGTATATGGATTCCATAAACCATTTGTTGTCAAAAAATGATTGAATTCTATTGCCCTAAATATGTATATTCTGTCATATGAATCCTTGAATCCAAATCTTTCTTTGAATGGTATTTCATCTATTTCATCATATGTAAAAGGGTCTGTTTCGTTATCAGATAGACAATCGTTATATTTTGTTAGTTCATTATAAAAATATCTTCTAAAATATCGCTGTATTTTGCAAATATTATTGATATTTCCATGCGATACTTTAAAAGTATTATTATATATATTATATAAATTACTGATTATACTACTTTTGTATATTTGTCTATTATTGTTGATATAATATGATGAATGTATTATTTTCTTCAATTTTGTTTTTGAAAATAAATAATCTATTATCAATCTGAATATTTCTTTTTTCACTGATTCCGTATTATTCAAATGTTTTTTGTAACCATTTAATTCTAAATCATCTATTTCATACGTATCGTTTGTTTGTATATACACAAATAATTTATAAATATCATCACTGTCAAAAGAATATCGTGTTTGTGGTAGACATTCGTCCAATACTTCAAATATATAATTTTCACATTCTTTATGTCTATGACAATATTGCTTTGATTTTTCTACCTTATTCCCACATCTATTTCCGCATCCATTTAAATTTCTGAAAAGACAATATGATTGCATATAATTGTATAATATAATATGGTTATTGTTATATGAATCTATTTTTATTTTTTCAAACAAATTTGTTTCAAATTTTTGGATATTATTAAAAAAATGATTGAATCCTGTTGTTATCAAATCGCTATCTAAATGCCTTTTACTATCATTTCTATCCATGGAGCTTCAATGGCTGACTTTGAAAAAATCACTTTCAGTGAATATGAAAATTGCGATACCTTCAAAAAGTATGTTAAAGTTGTCTATGTATCCGATGATATAGAATTTATCAATGTATTCAATGAATCCTCACCTATGCCTGAATATCTCGCACATATTTATGATTATTGCAAAAAAACTTCAGTTATTAATTACTTAAATGATGAAAATTTGTATGTCATGACAGGTCCTCATCTTTTCAAAAAGAATGACAACAAAACTGCTTTGATGGTTAGTGATAAGAATATCCTTGGTCAAATAGTTGATAATATTCACTCCGACGCAAATGACAATTTGGTACCAGATGCAAGCGATTTATATGAAAATGCATATGAAATGATGATGAAATACAAGTACAATATCATTATCTGAAAGCTCCACAATATTGCAGACCAACCATTTAAAAAACGGAATTCAAAAAACGATTTAAAAAAACAAAAAAAACATTTCCAAAGTTAAGAAACTTTTGGACTTTTGTCACAACAGACAGTTTTTTATTTTGGAAATTTGTCTCACAAAACACGTGTCGGAAAAATGGCTTTCGGGCAAGTTTGGGAGCAAGCAAAAGATGTTGTCGCAAAGAAACAGGCAGCCACTGATGTGCTTGACGATGGCGACAATATGAGAGATGATGGGATTGAAGGTACAGACGATGGGGGCAAAGAAAACGAAGGAAAACAGAAGATTGACGGCGACGACAGCGAAGAGGCAAAAGATGGCGAAGAGGCAGAAGAGGGAGACAAGGCGGATGGCGAAGAGACAGAAGAGGGAGACAAGGCTGATGGCGACAATGTGGATGGCGAAGAGCTTGGCAAACGGAAAGATGCTGGCGAAAACGTTACCAAAAAGAGAGGAAGACCTCCCAAGGCTGCAAAGACCAACGATGACAAAAACAAAGGGAAAAATGCTGCTGTCGTTCCACAGCAAAACAATCAAGAAGAAGGACTCAATGTCCGGAACTACGACCCAGAACGTGATGGTTGTTCAAGCAAGACAGTCATTGAACCTGTCATAAAAAGAGGCAGGGGACGTCCTCCCAAGAACGGCACTCCTTCCAAGGTAGCCGCCAAGACGGATGTCTCTCCTGCAAAGAGAAGCAGAGGACGTCCTCCCAAGAACGACACTCCTTCCAAGGTCGCCGCCAAGACGGATGTCTCTCCTGCAAAGAGAGGCAGAGGACGTCCTCCCAAGAACGACACTCCATCCAAGGTCGCCACCAAAACGGGTGTCTCTCCTGTAAAGAGAGGCAGGGGACGTCCTCCCAAGAACGACACTCCATCCAAAGCTGCAGTATCTCCTTCCAAAACTATCATCAAGAAGAAAACGAATAGGGTCAAGATGATAGCAAAAGACAAATCCAAGCCTTCAGTTGCAAAGGCAATTGTGCCATCCAAAGTTGCAATCAATTACGACAAAATTTCATCATCACTCGACAAGGTCACACAAGACATGTCATACGTGAAAAAGATGATTCGTGGTATCTTTGGAATTCTTGAAATTACTGAGCATCAAATCGAATTCAATGATGAAGACGACGACCAGGAGGGGAGCGACGATGATGAGGAAGACGACAAACAGGACGAGGGCGACGATGATGAGGAAGACGACGACCAGGAGGAGGGCCACGATGATGAGGAAAACGACGACCAGGAGGGGAGAGACGATGATGAGGAAGACGACAAACAGGATGGGGGTGACGATGATGAGGAAGACGACGACCAGGAGGGGAGCGACGACCAGGGTGAGGGATACGACTAGGGTTGATGATGCAACAATGAAAATGGTGTTGTGTAGAGAGAAGAAGAATACGTTACAATAAAAATGATATAAATCAATGTTTATCTCAAACGATACATGATGAAGTAAAATATGTCACAATAAAAATCACAATTCTTTTGAAAAACTATATCGTTCAAGGAACGCAAGTAACGATAATAAATATTTTAAAAAATATTATGCAACTTTCAGATAAATAAAGACTTAAAGTTTTCGTTATTTATATAATATAGCATGTTGTACTTCGACGTTGGTGCGAATATTGGCAGATGGTCTTTAAGTAATATAAATGATAATAAAATTATAGCAATTGAAGCTGTTCCGAATACATTTGAAATTTTGAAGAATAATTGTTTAAATCATCATATTATATGTTTAAATTATGCTGTATGTGATAATAATAATGATGATATTGTTTTTTACAATGCATCAGGTTCTACTCCTACTTTATCTACACTTAATCTAGAATGGTTAACTGATAAAAAAAGTAGATTTTACAATACTTCATATACAGAAATAAAATGTCATACAATTAAATTAGATGACCTCATAAATAAATATGGTATCCCTGATTTAATCAAAATAGATGTAGAAGGTGGTGAATATGATTGTATTAAATCTTTGACACAAAAAGTGAATTTATTATGCTTTGAATGGGCATCCGAAACAAATGATATTACCTTAAAATGTTTAGACTATTTATATGAACTAGGATTTAAACAGTTTTTCATACAAAATAATGATGAATATACCTTTAGACCAGAAGATACAAAATATATTGATATCCTATCTATAAAACAATTATTGAAATCAACTATTCCAAAAAAGGACTGGGGTATGATGTGGTGTAAATAGTTTTTATATGTTTGCATTATTATCGTCCCAAATTATTTGTTTAAATTGATCTAATATATTCAAACAATAATAATATAAAAAACAAAAAATCCTACAAACAATTTGTTTGAATTCAAAACGTGTATCATATCTCATTTTATATTCTACGTCATTTTCATATTCTATATAAAAACCATTTGAAAAGTAAAATTTTAATAAATATTGTGTATTTTGTTTATTCTTATCAATGAAAAGAAATATTGGGGTTTTCATAGTTTGTTTGGCAACATTCAGAATTCGTGTAGCAATACCTTTATTTCTATATTCTTTATCTGTACATAGTTGATTTAACAAATTGTCATAAATACCAACGAATCCAACAATTGCATTATTTTTTTTATATGTTATTGTTTTGATATAATCTTCAAATCTGTTTTCACTAAAATTAGCATTAATTAACGCGTTACACTTAATGATATCATTTGAACGCATATTCTTAACATTCTGATAAAGAATCATATATACTATATTATATATAAAAACCAAAATATGTTTATATATTTTGGAGTTTTTTTTGTTTTTTATTCATATTACTACACACGACACTATACACTACACACGATACTTTACATTACATATGATTTGTAATCATTAATTTCTTTCATAATCATTTTCTCAAAATATGGCACAATCATTCCGGAATATGATGTTTGAATGTAATATTCATAATTTTCTAAATGTTCTAAAGAAAGCTTAATGAAACGAGAACCTTTTACTACTTTTCTTTGTTTTTGTTTTTCATATTCAAATGCATAATTCAGATAACGAAAGAAGACATAATTAATATAAATATCAACATTGAGAGGTTGACAGGAATTTACAAATATTTTTCTAAGAACAACTGGTGTTTCTGCCACATACATTCCATTATTGCTGACAATACTTTGATTGAAGTTCTGCAGATTTATTTTTAAAATATCTGATTCTTTGTTATTACACATCAAATTAAGATTTTCGCAAATGTTATAAAGATTAACATTCAATTCTTCCCATTCAATGTCATCCCTATCTATAAATGATGTGTAAAACCTACTGGTATTCCTTGCAAAATACATAGCTGTAAAATATTTTTTCATTGTACCTGTGACGAGATAATTACTTTTTTTCTTACGAATATATATCTTATTTTTGTCATCTTCTTTGATATTGTGATTGATAGACATCTTCAATAACTTCAATATTTTAAATGTGTTGTTGATTTGATACTGCTTTGTATTTTCTTTTGTAATAACGCTACAATCATCATTCATCATAATAACGTTATTGGTATCATATTTGATATATTCATAAATATTGTCAAACAATGTATATGATATTGAACTATTCGATAAATCACGAATAAGATTTATATCATAGCACCTTGTATAATGGAGAAGAAATTTATCATTTTTGATAAGATACGAATGAAGGTTTTTTTTGTTTTTATGAAACTCCTTTGAAACTTTTGTCAAAAGAATAATGCTTCTGATACCTACATTTGGGAAAATGTTATACATAATCACCTCCACAGGAATGTGACTGAGTATTACCATTTTGTTAATAGTATAATTTTGGAATCATATTTTTCATCATTTTTTATCAAAAGTAATGAAAAATAAACATAATTTGTTATGAAGGTCTGGAGGGACTTAAGGAAATCATACTTAAGGAAATCATACTTAAGGAACAAAAAAGTACATTTCACATATTTTTATAAAAAAATAAAAAGTTGTCATGAGAATTTATAAAAAACCATGGATATGTACTTTTTTCCTTAAATCCCTCCGAGATGACGAAAAGACTGTTTGTATTTGTTATAAAGGTCTAACCAAGGTTTGGAGGGACTTAAGGAAATCATACTTAAGGAAATTAAAAAAAGTACATTTCACACATTTTCATGAAAAAATAAAAGATTGTCATGAGAATTATTAAAAACCATGGATATGTACTTTTTTTGATTATTATAAAAATAAATAACAAAAAATGATAAAACGTTGTCAAAAGTTTTGATTTAAAAAACAATGGTTCCTGCTACCAATCGTCATATTGGTAATTTTCAAAAAGATTTCAAAAAATTTGTTGAAGACAACTCTATTTCTACATCATCAATTGATGATATAACACAACAAAAAATTGATGCATTCATTACTAAATATATATACAAAGACCTCTTACAAAAAGAAATAGATGAAATTCTTCGTTATTACGGGCTAGCTAAAGCAATGGCACGTTTTCACGATTTCTATGTGAATAGCAATATCTGGTCTTGTAGTGATTTCTGTGATTATTTCAAAGATCCTGAACTTCGTGCTGATTGTTGTATGGTTGAACTCATATTGCTCGATTCTGTTCAAATTAAAAAATATAATTCTTTCTAAACATTTTACAAAAACAAATACAAAAATGATACAATATATCTATTTTTTTGGTATTAGTAGTCTTTCAATTTTGATAGTCATCTTCTATAGTAGAACTTTTTATCAATTCTTTTATTTTGGTTAAAACCTTATTATACTTTTGATTATTAGTTTTGTTATAAATAATAAAAAGTTTGTTTCTTATATTATCATATATATCAGTATCTTTGATTTCATTTAATAACTTGATTTCGTTTTTATCACAATACATTAATAATACTTCTGTATTGTCTTGAATGAGATTATCAGATAACAAACCTATATCTTTCTCTTTCCAAGAATTATCTTCCATTACATGACATTTATTATCATTTGTGTATTTGATATTTTTATTTTCTGGAAACTTTTTATCAAAATGTTTCTTTTCAATATACAATGGTACAGTATTAATACCTGATTGTAAAATTCTTTTTATATCTTCGTCTGAAATATGATCTATTCTTTCAGAACCAAAGTTATTTATTTGGATATTGTTTATATTTGTGTTTATATTTTGAATGGTTTCTGCGTTTTGTATAATTTTATTTGATACATTTTGTATATTTGGTGGCCTAGCATGTATAATACTTCTCGCTTTACATTTATCTGCATGTATATGTCTTGATTTGTGATGCCTGTTTGTAAATGATACCATACATTTTGGACAAGTCAATTCATCTATTCCTTTGCATTTTGCTTCATGATTAATAAGATGTTTCTTTGTTTTGTATGATTTATTGCATTTTTGACAATACAACTTGGTAGGGGTAACATTTTGTTCATTTAAGGTAACATTTTGTTCATTTCCTAGAATCTTGTTTATACATTGTATTTCTTTTTTATGTTTAGCATTTTGATGTCTTTTTAGATTACATTTTATATTAGTTGAATATTCACAAAAAGCACATTTAGTGAAAGAAAAAGGCATTCTTATCACTTGCTTTACATCATGACTATATTTTTATTTATTTTTTTATATCATTTACACACCATAAAAAGATAATTTATAACTTTATCTTTTTTATGCTTTAATTAGGTAATAAAAATCATAATCTTGAAACTATACATATATTCAACATCTTAGAACTTTGGATAAAAATTAGAAATGCAAACTTTTTGAAATGTATATATATCTTAGATTCTAAATCCATGGAAAGAAAATAGAAATCATGTTATTGAAACTATACATATATTCAATATCTTAGAACTTTGGATAAAAATTAGAAATGCAAACTTTTTGAAATGTATATATATCTTAGAGTCTAAATTCACGAAAAAGAATAGAAATCATAATCTTGAAACTATACATATATTCAACATCTTAAAACTTTGAACAAAAATTGGAAATACAAACTTTTTGAAACGTATATATCTTAAATTTATCACATGGTAACATTTTGTCCGTTTGGGGTAACATTTTGTCAATTTGGGGTAACATTTTGTCAATTTGGGGTAACATTTTGTCCGTTTGGGCATACATTTTGTCCATATATTTTGATATTATTTTCAACACATAATTTGTATATTATTGCAACAATATGATATGTGTTATTCATTATTATTCCAAAAAGTCAGAGTTTTTGCATTGCTCAAAAAGTGATAAATATTTTAGACCTTATCACTTGATAAGCATTGTGATAATAAAAAAGCTTATCACTTTCTATCACTCTCACACCATAAAAAGATAAAATTGACCCCTCTCTCCCCCCCTTGCCTCCATGTGTCTTTAAAAAACAAGCGTTTTTTGGCTTTGTTTAACTACCCTTTCCAAAATATTTTCACAAACGTATATATATCTCTGATTCTAAATCCATGGAAAGAAAATAGAAATCATGATCTTAAAACCATACATATATTCAACATCTTAAAACTTTGAACAAAAATTGGAAATGCAAACTTTTTGAAACGTATATATCTGAAATTTATCACATGGTAACATTTTGTCCGTTTGGGGTAACATTTTGTCAATTTGGGGTAACATTTTGTCAATTTGGGGTAACATTTTGTCCGTTTGGGCATACATTTTGTCCATAATTTTGAGTTATAAATTTATATGAATCTCTTCAATAAATATTACCATTACCGTATATATATGTTTATTTTTTTCAAAAATATGTGAAAAAATACATTGCTCAAAAAGTGATAAATATTTTAGACCTTATCACTTGATAAGCATTATGGTGATGAAAAAGCTTATCACTTTCTATCACTCGCACACCATAAAAAGATAATTTTGACCCCTCTCTCCCCCCCTTGTCTCCATGTGTCTTTAAAAAACAAGCTTTTTTTGGCTTTATTTTAACTACCCTTTCCAAAATATTTTTATTAAAAGTATTCTTATAAAGGTTTTTATAGAGGATAAAAGGAATATATATATCAGATTCTAAATTCATGGAAAAAATAAAAAATTCTACTTTCAAAAACGTATATATATTCAACATCTTAAAACTTTGAACAAAAATTGGAAATACAAACTTTTTGAAACACATATATCTTAAATTTATCACAGGGTAACATTTTGTCCGTTTGGGGTAACATTTTGTCAATTTGGGGTAACATTTTGTCAATTTGGGGTAACATTTTGTCCGTTTGGGCATACATTTTGTCCATAATTATCAACAGTATATTTTTACACATTATCATTAATATGTATTATCATTATGGTTACATCATATTGTTATATTTGAATAAAAACAAACTTTTGACATTGCTCAAAAAGTGATAAATATTTTAGACCTTATCACTTGATAAGCATTGTGATAACAAATAAGCTTATCACTTTCTATCACTCTCACACCATAAAAAGATAATTTTGACCCCTCTCTCCCCCCCTTGCCTTCATGTATCTTTAAAAAACAAGCGTTTTTTGGTTTTGTTTTATCTATGTTTTCCAAAATAATCGGAATAAATAAATTTACAAATTTTTGATTTTACATTTAATACTTTTGACCCAATTTTCAATATATTTTTCATCGTCATCTTTATCTTTATCATCATCATTGTTTTTATTTTCTGTATCATTTTTTGAATTGGAATTTTTTTTGGAATATATCAGTAAGCTTGAACAATTTGTATCATTTGAACAATTAGAACTGTTTGAACAATTTGAAGTATTTGTATTGTAAGGAGTAAAACTTATATCTGTACATTCATCTGATTCAATCATACTACAACTTCTATTTGAACAATATGCATGGTCTTGAATATCACAAATCATTAAATTTGAACAAAATGTTAAATTAGATGCTTCATCTTGTGTGCAATTTGTAGTAGAAGGACATGTTGCTGCTTCTTTGGCTTCATTTAGTGTTTTCATAAAGTGTTCTTTAGCTGGCCCAATATTTTCTAATCCTTTTGTTAATATCGATTTTTCTCGTTTGACACATGTTCCATCATTATATGAATTAATACCAACAGACATTACTTTTTGATAACATTTAAGTTCGTGTAATGAATTTAATACAAAAGCGGTAGAACTATCAACAGACGATTCTTCTTTGTATTTAGCTAAACAGTTTTGATATTCAATTTGTTTCATTTTATCATCAATTGGAAATTTAGGTTCGGTATTTGAATTTATATTTGATGTGTCACTATCATCAATTATATCAACTTTAACAGGAGATTCAGGCATAGTAAAAAATGTTTTAATTGATTCCTCATCTGATTCATTATTAGCAACTTTTCTTAATCTTTCTAAACTAAATATACGTCCTAAATCAAAATTACCACCACCAAACAATGCCTTAACTAATGCTTCGATTATAGCAAATATACCCGCTTCCCATAGAGCACAACATATTGGTTTGAAAAATAGAAGAAACAAATATAACGGAAATGTTATTTGAGGTAATGGTACAAATACTAAAGGACTCGGTATTGGTTCATCATTTGAATCGGGATTTAGTAACAGAATCCATTTTAAAAAATCAACAATGAGACAAATAACATAAAGTACAAGGAAAAGACAACTAAGTGCTACAAAAACTATCAGCGCTGGATATACCAAAAATCTGCACACGTACGTAACATATTTGAGTCCTTTAAGGAAATCTTTTGCTTTATCATAATCTTTATAGTAAGCATATCCAAGTAGAAATACAAATAATTCTGCTAGAAATGCGAATATCAATAAACCTAACGATACTATCCATGCAAGTGCCAACATTTTGATGATAGGTACAAAAATTCCTTTGCATTCCTTTTTTTTGTCATTGTCATTTTCATTTTTCTTTTTTGGACATCTATTTCGTTTTATTTTTATCAACCCCATATGTGTTGTTTCTATTATTTATTATGAATCTTTTTTTTCTAGATCAAATAATATTAATAATGATTAAATTTTAAAAAAAATGATTGTTTGCTTATCTATAATGTTTATACTATTATTAGTAAATAATGCCTTCTGTCAATAAGTCGAATGTCAATATGGTTGCACCTATTACAAAGAGTGGAACGATTGACCATCGTTACAAGTTTCCTCAGCATGTGAAGAAAGATGGTACTCGTGACAAGAGAACCAATGTTGTCACTTCTTCAAGGAAATAATAAAATTCATACTATTTCTTCCATTCCATAACCATTCCACTCCCCCATGTCCTAAACCCTAAACAAAAAAAGAAAAAATAAACCCCAATTAGAATCCTTCCCTTAACCTCCTCCAACCCTTTTTACTTTTTTAACTTCCAAAACATTTCATTCAATTTTTTCGGTTTAGACAAAAAAATGATGAAAATGTTGGAAAAACGTTCGGCTAACACTACTAGGTGAGACATGTCTTCGGAAGACTTGAACCTTTGCCAGATGAATACTGATATCCTCAGTAAGATTTTTGAAGAGGTAACCATCCAAAACAAGGATGAAGTTGCAATCTTCAAAGAGAAATACAATCAGTATATTCTTGAGAACGAATATACTGATAAGGATTTCAGCGACGCGTACGAATTTGATGTGGATTGCGATGAAGTTGATACTTGGATATGCAATTATGTAGCTTCGCTTAAGCAGACTCAGAAAAATTCTATCCTGTGCAATTATGGAATTTCCAATGCATTGATGCTGCTTCGTGATTTTCATATAATCGGCATGGGAGACAACGCTGATGATATCTGTGAAGAAATTGAGATGAAGATTGCTGAGGGAAATATGGTGGAATTGATTCTCAAAGATGCAGTCAGTTTCAATTCCAAGTGGAGACAGAATGCCGACTACTGATATCCTCATACGCCATATCTTCCTTCGTACCTTCGTACCCTCCCATCATCTTTCACAATTTTCACACATCCCTCTTTCAACCCTCCCAACCCTTTCCCAACCCTTTCCCAACCCTTTCCCTTTCCTTTTTCCCTTTCCTTTTTCCCTTTCCTTTCCATAATCCACATGAAATAAAAAATAAAAAAAAATTAAAAATTAAAAAAGACCAAAGGTTTTTTGGTTTTTATTTACCGAGTACAAATATTTTGTGAATATCAAAGCCCCTTGATGTGAAATCAACTTCAATTCTTAGTTTTGCATTAGAAATACGACGCACTATCATTTTGCCATCTGAACCTGCTTTTTCAGGTGATGCACGGATGTGTCCATCTAATATCTTATTGTTATTATTGGACGTAGGTGTATAAGTTTTTACCATTTCATATCCACTAGAAAGTATTAATATATTGTTATCATCTAAAAGCATAAAATGCATTGGATAGAAACCAATTTGGTCTATGTCTGATTTGTAATAGAGACCTATAAAGATTTCTTTATATTGTTTATTGTTAAGATTAAATAATGTATAATCTGATATATTCACTTCAGTAAAACTTAATTGTGATGTTTCATAATCATAATTGTGATAATGCTTCCAAGTTCCATTTTGTTCATTCATTACGACTCTTGGGTCTTCATAATCAACTAAATCGCTTACAGTATGTGAATGACCATAATCTGATTTTCCATCAAGTTGGGATTGTATATCACTTGACACATTATTCAAATGATTTAGTTTAGATGAATTTAATTCAGAAGCTTTAATTTTTCCATAAATATCTGAAACAACAACTTTACTTGCTTCAAGATTATCACCTTGTACAGATGATATAGCACCTGTAAATTGTGCTGTATTCAGTGCAGACATAAATCCAGGAATATCATTTAAAGTATGTGTATGTGTAGCAGATGCTTTGTTATTTACTTGTGATTGAATTTCATCAAGTTGTTCGTTTGTAACAAATTCAGACATATTATATGTATTATCAATATATCCAGATATAGCACCATTTAACCCATTTATATCAGCTACTTCATGCGTATGATAAGTTGAAACGTTTTCATTGTCTATCGTAAAAGATGGTTTATTCAATATATTATCCCATTCTACAGTTTCTGATCCTAAATTATTAGGTTTGTTTAAAACATTATTCCATTCCACAGACTGTTGTGATAAATCAGGTTTATTAACAATACTATTCCAATCTATGGGTTCCGAAGAACCTCCTAAGTCACTTGGTTTATTCAATACATTATCCCATTCAACTGATAAAGAAGACATGTCAGGTTTATTTAAAACATTATCCCATTCAATAGACTCTACGTTATTACCTAAATTATCAGGTTTGTTTAAAACATTTGCCCATTCAACTGATAGAGAAGATAAATCAGGTTTTCCGCTTAAACTTTCATATTGACCGTCAAACAATGTCGGTTTATTCATTAAATTATCATAATTGCCATCAAATAATGTCGGTTTATTTCTCAAATTCTGATAATTGCCATCAAATAAGTCTGGTTTTCCAGATAAACTTTCATATCTGCCATCAAATAAGTCCGGTTTTCCTGTCAAATTGTCATATCTGCCGTCAAATATACGAGGTTTATTTTGCAAACTGTCATAATTTCCATCAAACAAGTCAGGTTTATTGGTCAAATTATTATAATTTCCATCAAAGAATCTTGGTTTTCCAGTAAGACTTTCATATTTTCCATCAAATTGTTTTGGTTTTCCAGAGAGACTCTCATATTTACCATCAAATAATTTTGGTTTATTTGTCAGATTACTATAATTTCCATCAAAAGAATTTATTTGCAATTTTTGAACATCTTTTATATCTATATCTGAATAGTCCCTGTCGTTACTACCGTTACTACCGTTACTACCGTTACTACCGTTACTACCGTTACTGCTGTTGTTTTTCGTACTTGATGAAGATTTTTCATCATTTGTTTCATCGTTTTCTCCACTGGCATAGTTATATACAAAAAATATTAATAAAAAGACCATTATCAAAAATATTGCAAAACCAATTATGATTATCCATGAATCGGTCGTGTCCATTCTAAATTATGTTGAATACTATTTAATATAATTAAAAAAAAATTATGGTTTGTAATAAATTCAATTATAAAAACGTCTTTTATATTTGATTGATTTTATTATAGTTGGTCTTTCGTCATTTGTAGGATTTTCTTCTTGTCGCGAACTACTACTATGGTCAATTGTTGGACGATATTTTGTTATATAATCCAAACCTCTATTTGCACCATATACGTATGTTCCTGACCCTAAACCATCATGATAATCGTCACTATTTTCTTTTTGAAGTTCTTCTTCTTCCTTAAATTCTTTTTTGATATCTTTATATAAATCCATTGACAAATCATAAATTTTTGTAATCATCATTACCTCATCTCTATTCCAATTTCGTGCGATATCTTTCTTATTTAAATATACCATAACAACAGCAGCACCCCATAACAGACCAATTCTATTTTTTTTCATTGTTTTTTTGAAATCAAATGTATATAACTTATATACTATATCTATTTCATTATCATCATATAACAATGAAATGAGACCCCATAAAAACCACACCGCATCATTATCATTTTCATAAAAAGTTGTTTCAAATGTATATTTTTTTCTTGTAATATAATCAAAAGAATGACGTATTTTTTGAGAAATATCAAAAAGTTTATCAGCATCAGAATCAACAGACATGTCACTGACTTTTTTTAATATATTCACATATCCTGTTATAATTTGTATAGATAATTGATAAGAAGGACTATCGTGAGGAGGAATTATTCCTTCGAATTTTGAAATACCACTTTCTGTTAATTTAAAATTATCATCTGCGAACATATCAATAACTTTTTCGCGAATTAATTTAACACTCAATACACCAGTTTTTATAGAAGGTTTTTTGTTATAATTCAAACACAAAATACACATTTTAGCAATCATAACATACAAATTTTTAATAACAACTTGTTCTTCGTCTATAAATGACATAACAGATTCAATGACATCAATCCACATACGTATTTCGTAAATTGTAACAAACGCACCAATATAAGCACACACATTAATGAAAATGTTTTGCAAAGATATAAAACTTTTTTGGGGGTCTTTTAAAATTAATTTTGTAGCAATTGACAAACTGTTTTGAATATCGGCTTTACAAATATTGTCATATAATTCTTGATTATCCACATTCATATATTTCTTGTTTATGTTTATCAATGAATTCTTTATACTTACTAATAAATTTATAATTTTTTACTATCGTGACTTCAGACACATTACAAACCGCTGATATCTGTCTCTTGGTATATCCAAGATTCTCTGACATTGAATAGAAGTATAATATCCCAGCAGCAGCAGATGTAGGAGAATTGTCACTCAGTATCTCATTCTTATCTAAGAACTTCACAAGATTCTTACAACGGTTAATATCATCCATTTTAATTGATAACTTGCTCCCAAACCGTGATATGAAATCATCTGGTCCAGATGATGATACATTGATTTTCAATAAAGTCTGAAAACGCGAATTGCCTCTGTTCAATACAACCGGGCTTATGTTAAACATTGACGCGATTTCCTTGGAACTCCTTGGCACTTTATTTATCAAACACGAATGATAAATGCATGATGCAATAAGACCTTCTTTGTTATCTCCTCGGGATATCTTCTTTTCTGCTGCGCGTTTATAAAGAACTTTGGCATCATCTATCACTTTCTGAGGAATGCCATTATTTACAGTATTTGCTGTCAATTTTTCAAATACAGACCATAATGTTCTTTCGTCATATGGCATAGAATTCCACAACTGATACATTCTAATACGTTTGATATCAATATTATCGCGTCTGCTACCACCAATCATAGAACCGAGTGATGATTTTGGAAGCAAAGTATTTGTAGGAAGACCGCAACGAGAAGGGTCTCCATCGCGATTATCATCAGCTCCATAATATCTCCATTCTGCAGTATTATCAATAACACGCCCTAATACAGCACAACAGTTCTTACAAATTTGCATAGTGTCTTCAACAATAATTTCAGAAGACCCACACCCGCATACACAGTCGTTTTTATCAATATCATTCAAACTGTCTGAGCCTTTTAAGCCATCAACCCCCTCTAAGTCGTTTAAACCATTTAAACCGTTTAAACCAGCTAACCCATTCAATTCATTCTTGAAATCTTCGAACAAATCCCAACAACTGTCGTCTTCCATATTTGTATACATTGGATTATGTTACATATGTGTCATTTTTTTATATTCTTTGATATAAAAATTAAAAAGAATTGAAAAAACTCAAAATTATCAAGCACATTTTACACTATCCATCTTCTTACTGATATTCATTAGAAGATTGTAAATATCTGCATTTGTTACATTGTTTGGAATTTTTGGCGAAGCTGCTTTCTTCTGTCTCCTCTCGTCGCGAAGAGACTTCTTATCAAGATATTCCTTGATGTCAGCAACTGGAATATTAATATATTCAGATGCTTCCTCCATGGTGATGTTATCACTCTCCATCTTTGTGATTCCATTGAGAATTAGACGTGTTCTAATACTACCTTCTGTACGTTGAAGGGATTTTGCAATTTCTACTGTTGATACTTTATCTGCGACCATCGCCATAAGTTGGTCGAGTTCCTCTTGTTCCCATTTCAGACCAGCACGAGCAGTTTCCTCGTTTTCTCTCTGAACTTTAAGCATTTCTTGAAATTTAGATGGCATCTTTGGTTATATGTTGATTAATTTGTATTTGCGTTATTGCTGTTTATATAATGTCATATATCTTTATATATATTTTATGAAAACATGACATCCAAATCACGTTTGTAAATAATAGTAATCCCCAAATCTTTTGCTTTTTCGGTTTTAGCATTCTTTTCATTTTCGTCTTTCACTATGACATAGTCAGTCATTTTTGATATAGATGATACTATTTTGCCACCACTTCCTTCAATAATCTTTTCGTAATCTTTATTTCTAAATCCAGTGAATAATACTTTTTTGTCCTTAAACATTTCATATATTTTAAGGTCGTTCATATCAATATCATTTTCATTTGTGTTTGTGTTGTTTTTTAAACATTTAATGCCAATTTCTTCACAAAACTCATAAAATTTTGGAAGATTTTCAATAAATTGTGTTGCTGTTATTTCAGCCATACCTTTAATTTGTATAATATCATTGACACGAAGTTCAAGAGATTTCTTTTTGTCATATGATATATATGGTATTTCATCTGTAATAAGCTTAAATTTCTTTTCACCAAAACCTCTACCAAATACACCAGATGCGGTCAATAGTTTGTTACATTCTACTGTTTTAATAGACTGTATTGCTTCATAAATTTTTGATGCACTTTTTTGTTGAAATCCTTTCAAACTTAGAAGTTCATCTTCTTTAATGTTTATGATTTTATTTAAAGTATCGTAACCTGCTTCATATAATTTAGTTATGACACCTTCTTTAACACCATCTATGGAAAGAGTATTCATGAAATAAGTAAAAGATTGTATATCATGTTCTTTATTTTTTTCAGTACCTTTTAAAATAATATCTACTTCTGTATCGTTCCATTCGTATGGAACATCAGGCATCATTGGTTTGCCATTTGCAGATGATGTTAGAACTGATAATATATGAGGAATCACATCTCCACTACGAACTATTATAATACGAGAACCTGGCCCAATGAGATTCTTTTTAATATATGATGCATTGAAACCAGTTGCTTGTTTGATTTTGACACCAGCCAAAGAAATTTCATTGAATTTTATAAGAGGTTTTAGATATCTATGTTTTGATATATTCCATTCAATATCAGTAACTATAACTTCTGCTTGTTCCTGTGTAAGAATTGTTTTAAATGCAAATGCATATTTTGGATTCTTCCCTGATAATATTTTATGTTCATCGTCGTGATGTACAACAATGCCATCAATTTCATATTTTGAATCTTTACGCCATTGTTGAAGAGTATTTGATAATATTTCAAGATTTAATTTTTGATGCGAAGCAGATATAGTCAAATGCTTTACAACATCTATATCGTAATTTTTATTAATCAATTTCAAAGATTCTGATAGATTATATCTAGGATACATCATATCATATGCGACAAAGTCAATGTTTGAAACTATTTCTTTGTTTATCTTTTTGCTATGTATAGCACCTGCTACGACATTTCTTGCATTTGCACCTAAATGTTTGATTTGTTCCCATTTTTCTCTGGAAATAATCAATTCGCCTCTTATTGCTATCTTTGTTATATTGTTTTTAATAAATGAACTATTATCTATATTCAAATATGGTAACATATGTGTGATATTTTGTCCTTCGTATCCATTTCCTCTTGTATAAAGATTGATGATTCCGTTTTCAAAATTGAGAAGACAAGATATACCATCTAACTTTTCGGAAATCACATAATCGCCTTGATATTTTGATACCCATTTTGTAATTTCTGTTTCGCTATCTTTAATTTTGTCTAGAGACCCAAGATAAAATGGCAATTGCTCCTTATTAAATTCAATATTCGAACCAACTTTCTTTAAATACGGATTTTTACTATCTACCTTTTTGAGGTATTCTTTTACAATATCGTAAATATCATCGGATAATAGGGTTTCATTTGTATTAAAGAATGCTTCATCTGCTTTTTCTAAAACATCTACTATTTTTTTATTTGACATTTTCTTTAACACCCCCATAGGGTCTTTTGTAATATCATTGAATATATCTTTGTCCATTTTAGTATAATTATATATATTATATATTTCTATATCATTTTTTTGTTTAATCATATAGATTGATTTATATTATTGTAATATATTAGTATAAATACAAATATTATGTCTTTTAACAAATCTGCAATAAATTCAAAGTCTAAACAAACAAAAACACCACAACTTGAAGGATTTCAAGAATCAAAACCAATAAACACAAACCAACAAGTGTTACAAAATGCTGAACATGGAAAGCGATTATTATATATACAAGCACAAAAATATTTCAACCTGATAATCGTATTAATTGAAAAGCTTTTTGCTTTCAAAGACTTATTAAAACAAAGTTTTCGTGAAGAAAGTATAAAAGAAGGTTGTGAAAATATGATACAGTTGTACTTTAATTATATCACATATTTAAAAATAATAAATGATATCAAAAACAATACTCATTATGATAACGACGATGACAGTAAATATAATTTTATTAATCAAGAAGAAAATCAACATGAAGAAATAAAAGAACCAATTGGAGGATATATGTTTTATAAATCTGAAAAAAGGAACGCAAAAGATGATTTAATAAATCTGATACAAGAAGCAGTAAATAAAATTGATGATATTATGATAAATAATAAAAAAATAAACAACACAGAATATGATGAGGAAATTAAACAAATAATACAAAACGTTTTAGACCAATGTCATAGTTTTAAAAACAAATATTTTTACCAAATATTTTCCAAATATATGAATAAATGTGGTGCGATGATTTATCAAGTTGTTGAAAATGACAATGACAGTGATGATAATGAAAGTCCAAATGACAATGGTAAAAAATGTCATGAAAATAGTAAAAGTTGTAAATACGCTGAAATTGTTGAAGATTTGAAATCATATTCAGAATTAGAACCAGAACAGGAACCAGAAGAGGAACAAGAACCAGAACAGGAACCAGAACAAGAAGAAAATAAAACAGGAGGAAGAAATAAAAAAGCTCATAAAGAAAAAGAGAGAAAACTTAAAAAGGCTCAGAAAGAAAAAGAGAGAAAACTTAAAAAGGCTCAGAAAGAAAAAGA
>Ga0209653_1001013_pt1 | contig 23351 bp, 22 predicted proteins | sample SaaInl6LU_22_DNA_FD_184644 | JGI IMG/M metagenome (GOLD analysis project Ga0209653, IMG submission 184644) | Marine microbial communities from expanding oxygen minimum zones in the Saanich Inlet - ESP_116LU_22_DNA (SPAdes) (version 2) | ecosystem: Environmental > Aquatic > Marine > Intertidal...
GAAATCTGATATTCTATCCAGTTGAACTACTGGGCCAAAACTTAAGACAATTTAGAGAGAACTATATTTGAAATAGTTTTTCCATCAGCTTTTCCAGAAAGTTGATTAGATGCTATACCCATTACTTTACCCATATCCTTCATGCCTTCGGCGCCAGTTTCATTAATAATTTTAATGATTATTTTTTCAAGCTCATCAGCATCGATTTGTTTTGGTAAAAACCTCTCAATTATTTTAGCCTGTGACAATTCAATATTTGCTAGTTCAGGTCTTTTTTGGTTTGTATATATATCAGCGCTTTCCTTTCTTTGCTTTACTAATTTCTGAAGGATTTTTGTCTCCTCAACTTCACCAATTTCACCATTAGAATTTTTTTGAGTTTTTGCTAATAATAATGCTGATTTGATTGCCCTTAAAGACTCTAATTGATCATTATCCTTGTTTTTCATTGCATGAATAATTGATTCCGAAATTTTATCTATTAATCCCATATAATATTATTAATAATTAGTCAACATTGTCGTGTAAAAAAGATTTATCAATTTGTAGATTAATTTCCCCATTAGAATCTTTAACAAAAGAGTTACCTGAATCTTTAATTTTCTCAACATCGTCAAAATTAATTCCAGCTCTTTTAAAAGCAGGTTCATTTTCCATATTTATCAAATTTTTTGTTTTATTAAAATTATAATTAAATTCTTTTAATTTGATTTTTCTTTCCTCAGTTCTTCTTGAAAGTCCATCAGCAATTGAGCTATTTAATGGATTTAATGTAATTTCCTTTTCATCATTTATATTTATAGTTGCCTTATCATTTGGTTTTGGAACATAATCATCAAAACTTGATTTATTAGCCTTAGTAGCGGTAACTTCGGTAACAGGAATAATATGAATTGGATTATTAACTTCAATTTCATTTATATCCTCAATTAGCTCATGAATAATTTTATTAGAATCAATATTTTGCTTTTTTAAAGGCATATCAAAATCAAACAAAACTTGATCATCAGGTTTAATTTCCTCACGTGAAATAACTTCCATATCTTTTATTAGATCAATTTCAAATTCTTTTGTTTTTATATCATCATCATTGATATCCAAAATCACTTTATAATCTTCATTAGAAGTATTAAGATTATTTGTTGAATTTGTATTGTCTAATTCCGAATCAGTATTTTTAAAATTAATCGAATCTGATTCAAAATCAAGTTGTAGTAATTCATCATTAGAATTATTTTCTGATCCCAAATTTTGGACAAAACCACCATTTTCGTCAAGATTATGAATTATTTTTTTTGGATCAGAATTAATTATTTCCTCTTGTTGATTTGGATCAAAACCTGTCGCTATTACAGTTACTGAAATTGAGTTCTCTAAACTTAAATCCTCGCCAACACCCATTATTATATTAGCACCATGACCTGCTTTTTCCTGTATATAATCATTAATTAATCCAATTTCATCAATAGTAATTTCTTCTTTTCCAGAAACAATTAAAAGCAATACATTTTTAGCTCCATTTATTCTATTATCGTTCAATAGTGGAGAATCTAAAGCAGAAGATATTGCCTCAATTGACCTTTTAGAACCTGATGCTGTTGAAGATCCCATAATTGCATTTCCGCTGTTTGATAAAACAGTTTTAGCATCTTTTAAATCAATATTTTGAGTATAGTGGTGGGTTATAACCTCAGCAATTCCTTTGGAGGCAGTTGCAAGTACTTCATCTGCCTTAGCAAATCCTTCCTTAAAGCCTAAATTACCGTAAATATCTCTTAGCTTATTATTGTTAATCACTATTAAAGCATCTACTTCATTTTTTAATTTATCTATTCCTTTTTTAGCTTGCTCTTCTCTAATTTTACCCTCAAACAGAAATGGCATAGTGACTATTCCTACAGTTAAAATATCCATTTCTTTTGCAAGTTTAGAAATCACTGGAGCAGCTCCTGTACCAGTTCCACCACCCATTCCAGCAGTTATAAAAACCATCTTTGTATTGGTTTCTAACATCTTTTTTAAATCGTCAAAACTTTCAACTGCAGCTTTTTCACCAATTTCAGGATTTGCCCCTGCACCTAATCCCTCAGTTAGAGAAATCCCTAATTGAATTTTATTTTCCACTTTACTGTTTTCTAAAGCTTGAGAATCTGTATTACATACTACAAAATCAACTCCTTTGATTCCCTTTGAATGCATATAATTTATAGCATTACTTCCTCCTCCTCCTACTCCAATTACTTTAATTACATTACTCTTATTTTTTGGTAAATCAAATGGTAAATTATTTATTTCTGGATTTAATTGCATAATTTTAATTTATTCAGCGTTATCTAAAAAATTTTTTATTTTATCTGTAAACTGATCAAGAATTGAAATTCTTTCTTTTACATTGTTTTTTTCATCATTAGTTTCTGAACTATTTTCTTCTAATGGTTCTTCATTGTTTATTTTGTTTTTTCTAATTTTTGTTGAGTTCATAACAAGACCAACTGCGGTTGCATACATTGGGCTAGAAATGTCTATTGAATTATTACCGGCTAAATGTTCACTTGGATGACCCAATCTAGTATCCATTCCAGTAATATATTCAACCAATTGTTTAAGATGTTTTAACTGACTTCCTCCACCCGTTAATACAATTCCTGCTATTAATTTCTTTTTTTGCTCCTCATGTCCATAATTTTTGATTTCAATATAAACCTGTTCAATTATTTCTACAACTCTAGCATGAATGATTTTTGATAAATTTTTTAAGGTAATTTCTTTTGGATCTCTTCCTCTTAATCCTGGGATTGAAACAATTTCATTTTCTCTATTTTCTCCCGGCCATGCAGATCCAAATTTAATTTTTAGTAATTCAGCTTGTTTTTCAATTATTGAGCAACCTTCTTTAATATCATCAGTAATCACGTTTCCGCCAAATGGAATTACAGATGTATGCCTAATAATTCCATCTTTAAAAATGGCTAAGTCTGTAGTACCTCCCCCAATATCAATTAATGCAACTCCAGCTTCTTTTTCCTCTTGACTCAATACTGCATCAGAAGAAGCAATTGGCTCAAGTGTTATCCCCTCAAAGTCAATTCCTGCACTTTTAATACATCTAGCTATATTTTTAATGGATGATACTTGTCCAACAACTACGTGAAAATTAGCTTCAAGCCTTCCTCCAAACATTCCAATAGGTTCTTTTATTTCAGCCTGACCATCAACTTTATAATCCTGAGGAAGGACATGTATAATCTCCTCTCCAGGCAACATAACTAACTTGTGAACTTGATTAATCAATTTATCCAAATCGTCATCATTAATAACTGTATCCGAATTAATTCTGGTTATGTAGTCACTATGCTGTAAGCTTCTGATATGTTGACCAGCTATTCCAACAACTACCTTATCGATTTTTTCTGAAGAACTGAGTTCTGCTTCATTTACTGCTGCTTGAATTGACTGAATAGTTTGAGTTATATTATTTACAACTCCTCTGTGTACACCTAAACTCTTAGATTTTCCAATACCAATAATTTTTAATTTACCATATTCATTTAATGAACCTATAAGAGCTACAATTTTTGTTGTCCCTATATCCAAACCAACAAATATATTTTTTTGTTCCATTTTACTTTCTTTGTATTATGACTTGATTTTTAAAATTTAAGTTAATAGAACTTAAACTATCCAATAACCCAGAATTATAAACCTTTAGAAAAAACGATTCATAATTTTTAAATTTTGAATCATATTCTTTAAATCCCCTCATGCTTATACGATATGAAAAATCATTTAAGGTAAATATCAAATCTTCATTTTTAAAACTTAAACTGGATATATGATTATTTAAAAATTTATTTTTTTCGATATAATCTCCAATTTCTCCTAAAATTTTTAAATCTAGGGAATCAACATTATTTAAAATAAGAGGAACTGATTTTGAAAATTTTGTAGATAAAGGCATTTTTCTTCCACGAGCATCTATATAAAACTTATCATTTATAACTCTAAACACTGGGTTCTTTTCTATTATTTTTATACCTAATTTACCATCAACAGATATCGATACATCTACTGAATCAATATAATTATTTGATAATATGTGTTGTTCGATACCCTTCAAATTTAAATTACTTTTTAAAATTTTATTTGAAAAAATATTAGTTTGTTTTAACAATTTATTAACCGAATCTATAGAGGAGAATTTAAAATTAGGTTCAATAAAATTAATATCTGAAGATTCAATAATACGTGACTCATTTTTTTTGAAACCAAACAAAGTGAGTAATCCAACTAATATTAATAAAAATGATATTTTAATCTTATTAAAACTCATAATAATTCTATATGTTTTTTTATTGAATTTACTTCTTCTGAAATATCCCCTGCTCCCATAATTACCAATATATCTGAACTAGATTTGCTAAGATATTTTGGTAGATTTGATTTAGTAATCAAACATTTATTATTATTTTCTATTCTATTTAAAAGATTTTCTGAATTAATATTTTTTATTGGTTTTTCTCTGGCTGGATATATCTCTGTAAGAATAACTTCATCAAATAAAGATAAACTATGAGCAAATTCACTCATAAAGTCTCTAGTTCTTGAATATAAATGAGGTTGAAAAATTGCAGTAACTTTTTTATCTGGATACAGTTCTTTAATAGACTTACTAATTTCTTCAATTTCCTTAGGATGATGAGCATAGTCATCAATTATTATTTTAGGAGATTTTAGTACATAAGTAAATCTTCTTTTAACCCCTAAGAAAGTAGATAAAGATTTAGACAACTTTAAATTATCTATTTTTAATTCAAGGCCAATAGCAAATGCAACAAGGGCATTTAATGCATTATGTCTTCCCTGCATATTAAATTTAATACTTGAGATTAAACCATTGTAATTAATATCAAAAAAAACTTGCTCATTTGATACATTATAATTAGTAATATAAAAATCAGATTTTTTATCAAATCCAAAAGTTGATCCTTTTAATGATATTTTTTCATTTACCAGTAAAACACCCTCATTCTTAATATTATTTATAAAATCTGTAAATGAATCATATAAAGACTGTTCGTTAGAATAAATATCTAGATGATCTGGATCTATGGATGTGATACACGCGATATCAGGATATAATGTCAAAAAAGATCTATCAAATTCATCAGCTTCAACTAAAATAATTTCATCTCCGTTTTGAATAAAGTTTGTATTATAATTTTCAGAGATCCCTCCGATAAAAGATGTAAACTTTATATTATTCTCTAGTAAAATGTGAGAAAGAATTGAAGCAGTAGTTGTTTTCCCATGAGTTCCAGCAACAGCAATACAAAATTTATTTTTGGATAGTATTCCTAATAGTTCAGATCTTTTTAAAATTTTAAAACTACTCTGACGAAAAAAAACAAATTGTTTATTTGATTTAGGAATAGCCGGTGTATAAACCACCAAAGTTTCTTCTTTATTTAAAAAATTATTTGGAATATTTTCCTTTGAATCTTCGTAATTGATGATAGATCCTTTCAAAGATAATTGGTTAGTAATTGATGTTTTTACTTTATCATAACCACCAACTGATTTTTGTTTGTCTATAAAATAAAAAGCTAATGAAGACATGCCAATTCCTCCAATGCCTAAAAAATATATGTTCTTATATTTTTCAAGCATAATCTATAGATTTTAAAATTTGATTAACAATTATTTTGCTAGCATCCGGTTTTGCAAGATTTTTAATTGACTTTGACAATTTTTTAGAATAAATATTATCAAAATGTATTTTTTCAAATATTTTAAAAAACTTGGTATTTAAATCTTTTTCGATTACCAGTTCTGCAGAGTTTAATTTTACAAGTGATATAGCATTCTTTGTCTGATGATCTTCAGCTACATTAGGAGAGGGTATAAAAATTACAGGTTTACCAACAATACATAATTCAGAGATTATACTTGCACCCGATCTAGAAATTATATAATCTGAAGCCATATAAGCATAATTCATTTTTTCTATAAAGGGTTTAACAATTATAGATGATGAGTTAAACTTTTTATAATCATGATATTGATTATTTCCACATTGCCAAATAATTTGTAGATCATAACTTTTAAATTGATTTAAGTTTTCACTAATAAATTCATTAATTCTTGATGCCCCCAAACTGCCTCCTAATATTAGTACTGTTTTTTTGGATTGTTTCAAATTAAAAAAACTAGTTGACTCATCTTTTTTTAAATTAATATTTAATATTTCTTTTCTAACTGGGTTACCTGTGTAAATTAATTTATGATTTGGAAAATATTTTTCCATTTTGGGATAGGAGACACATATTTGATTTACAGATCTTGATAGAATTTTATTTGTTAATCCTGGATATGAATTCTGTTCTTGAATTAAAGTTGGAACTCTTAATTTTGAAGCAATATATAATAATGGTCCACTTGCAAACCCCCCAGTTCCAATCACATAATGAGGTTTAAACTGTTTAATAATAAAATAAGATTTTATTAGACTGAAAATAATTTGAAATGGAACTAAAAGGTTTGAATAGTTAAAACTTCTTTTAATACCAGAAATCCATAATCCTGTAACTGAATAACCATTTTCTGGAATTTTTTCCATTTCCATTCTGTTTTTAGCCCCAACAAATTCAATTTTTGAATTTTTAATTCTATCACTCAGTTCATTAGCAATAGAAATTGCTGGGAATATATGCCCCCCTGTACCACCACCTGATATTAAAAATCTAACTTGTTCCACTTAAAATATTTATTGGGTTATCAGAACTCAATTCGCTCTTGGGTTTCCTATTTGTACTTACACTTAAAACAATGCCTAAAGCAAGAAAAGTCATCCATATCGAAGTTCCACCTGTACTAATCAAAGGAAGTGGCTGACCAGTAACAGGGAAAAGCTGAACAGCTACTCCCATATTTATAAAAGCTTGAAAAATAATTGGTAAACCAGCACCAAGAGCTAATAGTTGACCAAAAATAGTATCAGATTTATATGAAACTATGATTATTCTAAATAGTAGAAGTAGATATAAAAGTAAAATAGAAATTGCTCCAATAGTTCCATATTCCTCTGTTATTATAGCATAAATAAAATCTGAGGTACTTTGAGGAAGTATATTTTTCATGCTACTTTTACCTGCTCCTACTCCAAACACCATACCTGTTGCGATAGCAGACTTAGCTCTCAAAATCTGATAATTATTTTCAGAATTTTCAGAGGATGTAAAATTTTCAATTCTGCTAACCCATGTGTCAATTCTGTTTGGCATTAAATCAGGATAGTTTTTTACTGTTAAAAAAAAGAAAGAAAACAATATTATGCCTGAAAAACCTATTCCTAATAGATATTTAAAGGGATATCCTCCAATAAAAATTAATGTAATTATCATTAAAAAAATCATAGCTGCAGTGGAAAAATTTGATGGTAAAATCAAAAAAACAACTAGAATAATTGGAATCCATAATGGGAATATTGTTTTAGAAAAATTTATGTTTTTATTATAATTTTTTGATAAGTAAAACGAAACATAAACCATTAAAATTACGGTAGCCATTGACGAGGGTTGAAAAGACAACCCTATAATTGGTAATTTAATCCATCTGCTTGCATTAGCTCCATCAATAAGATTTCCTTGTAAAGAAGTAAATAATAATATAGCTATTATAAATGGTAAAAAAATCAGAGATAATCCCTTAAAATACTTATATGGAATTAAATGAATACTATACATAATCACAATACCGATTAAAACAATTGCTACATGCTTTATTAAATTTGATAAAATAAATCCATTTCCAAAATTAGAACTGGCACTATACACAGGTAAAAAAGAAAATATTGCCAATAGTAGAACAATTGACCAAATTATCTTATCACCTTTTATTTTATCAAAAAACAATTTCATTATAGTTTTCTTACTGCGTTTTTAAATTGTGTTCCTCTATCTTCAAAATTTTTATACAAATCAAAACTTGAACATGCAGGGGATAATAAGACTGTATCCTTAGGATCAGCCATTCTATAAGCATTTTTTACAGCGTCACTCATTTTACTGCATTCAATAATTTTCTCAACAAATGGACTAAATGATTGGATTATTTTGCTGTTGTCAATACCAATACAAATAATAGCTTTAACTTTCTCTCTAACTAATGGCAATAGTTCTTCATAATTATTTCCCTTATCCACTCCGCCAACTATCCATACGGTTGATGACTTCATCGAATCCAAAGCATAATAGACAGCATTTACATTAGTGGCTTTAGAATCATTAACATATTTAACTTTTTGAATTGTTAGAACATGTTCAAGTCTATGCTCAATTGATTTAAAATTACCGAGGGATTCTCTTATGTTGTTATCACTTATATTTAAAATTTTAGCTACAGTTGCAGCTGCCATACTATTTTGAATATTATGATTGCCTTGAAGAGATAGATTTTCTATTGGTATCATGAGATTATTATTATTTATATTAATATTAATTGCTTGATTTTTTATACAACCTTTATTTAAACTTTCGTTATCAGTTGTTGAAAATGAAATTTTTGTAGAATTAATTTTTCTAGTCTTTAATTCAGAATTAATTTTTTTGTCATCAGAATTAAAAACAAAATAATTTTCCTTTGTATGGTTAGATACTATTCTAAACTTTGAATCAACATAATTTTCAAAATTATAGTCATACCTTTCTAAATGATCTTGAGATATATTTGTTAATACCGAAATAAAAGAGTTAAAGTGATTTATATTATCCAGCTGAAAACTACTCAATTCTAGAACTACGTAATCGAATTCATTTTCTGCTATTAGAAATGAAAAGCTATTTCCAATATTTCCAGCCAGGCCAACATTTAAACCTGATTTTTTAAGAATGTGATAAATTAAGGAGCTTGTTGTGGTTTTACCGTTAGAACCTGTCACACTAATTATGATTGAACTTGTAAATCTAAAAGCAAATTCTATTTCTGAAACTATAGGTATTTTTTTTGATTTAATTTTTAAAATTAATTCCGACTCTTCTGATATTCCAGGACTCTTTATTATTTCATTTGCTTTGTAGAACTTTTCAAGTGAATGACCTCCCTCTTCAAAATCAATTTCATTTTTTAAAAGGATATTTCTATACTTTTCTTCAATTTTTTTATAATCTGAGAGAAAAACTTCATATCCTTTTTTATTAGCCAAATAAGCAGCTCCTACTCCACTTTCACCCCCACCAATAATAACAATTCTATCTTTCATTTATCTAATCTTAAGAGTTATTAATGACAGTATTGCCAATAGTATTCCTATTATCCAAAATCTAACAACTATTTTACTTTCATGTAAGCCAGATTTTTGATAATGATGATGCAAAGGAGACATCAAAAATATTCGTTCTCCAAGTCCTTTTGTTTTTTTTGTGTATTTAAAAAACCCAACTTGAATTATAACTGACAGCGTTTCTATAAAGAAAACCCCACATATCAATGGAAGTAATAGTTCTTTTCTAACTATTATTGCTAAAACAGCTATAATCCCCCCTATTGTAAGACTTCCTGTATCTCCCATAAATATTTGAGCGGGAAATGTATTATACCATAAAAAGCCTATTAAACCTCCAATAAAAGCAGAAATAAAAATTACTACTTCACCTACTCTAGGTATATACATTATGTCTAAGTAATTAGAGAAAATTATGTTTCCTGATACCCAAGCAAAAACACCCAAGGTAATTGTAATAATTACTGATGATCCAGCTGCCAAGCCATCAATTCCATCTGTTAGATTAGCTCCATTTGAAACAGACGTAACTATTAAAATCACAAAAAATATAAAGACAATTATATTAATTGATCTATTTTGTTCTCCATTTATTGTTGAAAAAAATGAATAATCAAATTCGTTATCCTTTAAAAATGGAACTGTAGTTTTAGTGGATTTATATTCAATATTTTCAACAACTATTTCAGAACTTTTTTGATTACTTAAGTTTTGGTTTTTCAATGTCACATCAGGATGTAGATATATAGTCAATCCAACAACTAATCCCAATACAACTTGTCCGATGATTTTGAACTTACCTTTTAATCCCTTTTTATTTTTTTTAAAGATTTTTATGTAGTCATCTAAAAAACCGATTAGTCCTAACCAAATTGTAGTGAAAAGTAGAATTTGAATGTATATGTTTAAAAAATTTGAAAACAATAAAACAGGAAATATTGTTGAAAAAATAATTAATAATCCACCCATTGTTGGGGTTCCATTTTTTTCTTTTTGCCCGTCTAATCCTAAATCTCTAACCGTTTCCCCAATCTGCTTATTTTTAAGAAATAAAATAATTCTCTTTCCAAATTTTATGGAGATAAAAAGTGAAAAAATAAAAGCTAATGAAGATCTAAAAGATATATACTGGAACAAACTAGCTCCCGCTAATTGATATTGATTTTCTAAATATTCAAATAAAAAGTATAACATTTTAAGGTTTAGTTTTTAATGATTTAATTAATATTTCCTTATCATTGAAATCTGTTTTAAGATCTCCGTGAACTTGATATTTTTCATGTCCTTTTCCAGCTACAAGAATTACATCGTTAATTCTAGCTTTTAAGCAAGCTTTTTGTATGGCTTTTTCTCTATCTATTTCATAGTCTACTTTGTTTAAATCAATATCGTTGACTCCATCTCGCATTTGATTTATTATATCTAGTGGATTTTCGTGTCTTGGATTATCAGATGTAAAAATCACTTTATCACTTAATGAGCTCGCAATTTTGCCCATTAATGGTCTTTTAGATTTATCTCTATTACCGCCACAACCAACTACGGTTATTAAGATTTTGTCAGATTTTTTTATTTCATTAATAGTTGTTATTACATTTTTTAAAGAATCTGGACTATGGGCATAATCTATGATTCCAATTTTATCGCTAACATCATTTACTAATTCAAATCTGCCCTCAGGTGAACTCAAAAGACTCAAATTTTTCAAAATAAAATCATCTGAAATTTTAAATCCTTTTGCAATTGCATAAACTAAAAGAATATTATATGCATTAAATTTTCCTGTAAGCTTAGTCCATAGTTCGGTTTTATTTATTAAAATTTTCATACCATTAAAATCCTTCTCTAGGATTTTTAATGAAAAATCAGAATTAGAATTCAATGAATATGAAAAGGGTTTGCTCTTTGTATTTTGAATCATATAAGATCCATTTTTATCATCAGCATTTGTAATAGAAAAGGTTGATTTTGATAACGAATCAAAAAACTTCTTTTTTACATCTCTGTAAGCTTTAAATGTTTTATGATAATCTAGATGATCATGGGATAAATTTGTAAAAGCTGCTGCTGCATATTTTAAACCATAAATTCTATTTTGTGAAATTGCATGAGAGGATACCTCCATGAAACAATATTCAACCCCCAATTCCACCATCTCATTTAAAATATTATTTAAAAATAATGGATCAGGTGTAGTTTGATTAGATTGAATTTTCTTTCCATTAATTAAAATGATGTTAGTTGAAATTAATCCAACTTTTTTGTTAAGTCTTTTAAAAAGTTGATACATTAAAGTTGTACATGATGTTTTTCCATTAGTACCAGTAACACCAACTAATTTTAGTTTTCCAGATGGATCATTATAAAAATTTGAAGAAATCATAGCCAATGCTTTTCTTGAATCACTAACTAAAACATAAGTAACTTCTTTAATTACATTCTTCGGAAGTAATTGGCATACAATTACTGAAGCACCATTTTCAACAGCTGAACTAATAAAATGGTGTCCATCATTTTTAAATCCCTTGACTGCTACAAATAAATCTCCTTTTTTAATTTTATTTGAGTCAAAATCAATTTTGTTCACTCTAACACTAGTTGATCCTAAAACCGATAGAATTTCTACTTTATACAAAAGATCTTTTAATAAACTCATATCAACTCAATTTCGACTTTATTTAGTGATTTATTAATTCTGTAATTCTTAACTACAGATCCATTTCCTTTGAAAATAACCTCAAAACCTAAATTTTCTAATAATGGCAATACATTTCTAAAGTTTTTTCCTTTAATAATTGAAAAATCAGATCCATCAATCTTAATTGAATTAGTTAATTTTATTTTCTCAAAATCTTCAATTCTTAAATTATTAAATTCAACTTTCTCAGGTGTTAATGAGTATATCTTATCAGCAATTTTTTTAAAAACAGGGGCTGCAACTGTAGACCCATAATATCCTTTACTTTTATTTGGTTTATGAATTACGACTATACAAGAATATTTAGGCTTATCTGCAGGAAAGTAACCAACAAAACTTGATATATACTGAACGTTATCTGTTGTATAATCAACTTGACCAGTTCCTGTTTTGCCTGCAATTTTATAAATATCAGATTTAATATTTGACCCTGTTCCGCCATCTTCGTTAACAACATTTTCTAACATTAGTTTAACATTGTTAAGAGTTGATTTAGAACAAATTGATGGGTTTAATATTATTTTATTAGAAATCAAGGTATTTTTCTTTCTAAAAATAGGCTTAACCATTTCACCATTGTTAGCAACTGCGTTATAAAAGGTTAAAATTTGTAATGGAGATAGCAAAACACCATATCCATAAACCATCCATGGTAGTGATAGACCACTCCAATCCTTATCGTTTGGGTGAGGAATTTTTGGGCTAGATTCTCCTAAAATGGAAAGTCCAAGTTTTTTATTTAATCCCATATTGTAAAGTCTATTGGAAAATTTTTTGGGATCTTCTTTGTAGGCTTCATTAATTATTTTAACAATTCCTGTATTTGAAGAAAGTTTAAATACTTCATTTAAAGAAATTTTTCCATAACCTCCTTTTTTAGAGTCTCTTACTTTCGCTCCGTAAAAAGATAGTACTCCATTTTCAGTATCTACTACCGTGTTCATATCTACTTTATCATCTTCTAATGCTGCTATAATTGACATCAACTTAAATGTAGATCCTGGTTCAAAATGTTCCCCAACAGCATAGTTTAACCTTTCATAATATTTGCCTTCTGAGGTTCTACCTAAATTGGATATTGCTTTAATTTCACCAGTTGCAGTTTCCATAACTACTGCTGTACCATGATCTGCCTCATACCTTTCTAATTGTTCTAATAAGGAATGATGAGTAATATCTTGAAATCCTACATTAATCGTTGTAACAATATCAGAACCTGAGACAGGTTCAATTTTATTTGTTGAGGAGATGGGTTTCCATTTGCCATTTGAAATTTTTTGCATTAATTGAATTCCATTTTTTCCTCTTAATTCTTTTCCAAAAGCATGTTCAAGGCCTACTCCACTAAATTTGTTATCACTTATTTTTCTTTCTCTTCCAATAGTTCTTTCTGCAATTTTATTCAAAGGATAATCTCTTGAATTCTTTTTTTCAATTATTAATCCTCCTCTTACACCTCCTAATTTGAAAAGAGGCATTTTTTTAATTTTATTCAATTCTTCAACTGATATATTTCTTTGAATTAAAAAATATCTTTTATTTTTTTCCTTTGCTGAATTAAGCTTATTGTAATAGAATTCTTCATCATTTTCAAAAAGAAATGATAAGTTTTTTGCTAGGGGTCTTGAATAATTTAAAAAATTTGTATTTGAAACAGTTACTGCATCAAAATAGATGTCATAACTTGTTGAGGAAGCTGCTAATAAACTTCCATCATCTGAAAATATATTACCTCTTTCAGGTGTAATTGTAAAGTTTCGTATTGTTTTATTTTTAGCTAGCTGTCTGTAATTATCTCCTTCAATATACTGAATGTGAAAAATCTTGTAACCAATTCCCAATCCCAAAACAATCAATACACTTGCTACTAGATAAAGTCTATATAAAAATTGTTTTTGATTCGTTTCCATTAGTCTATTATTATTTTTTTTGGTGGAGTTGTTGAACTCTTAATTCCTCTATTTGCCATTACAATCATTACATTAGATTCCATTTTTAATTTCATTACTTCTTTTCTGCCTTCAATAAAATTACTCTGTAGAACTGAAGTCTCATTTTTCAACTCACCGATCCTTATGATTTTACTATCAATAGAATGAGATGAATAAATCATAATTAGACACATTGAAAAAAGAAAAATTATATATTTCCATTTTGTAAAATATCCTTCTTCAATCAAAAAATTTCCAAGAATTATTTTTTTTAATTTATTTTTCATACCCTAACTGCTGATCTTAACTTAGCACTTCTCGCTCTGTTATTAATTTTAATTTCTGCTTCACTAGGTGTTAAAAATTTAAACACCTTTTTAAAAGGTGTTTTAGAAACACCAAATTTGTTTTTTATTGGTTCAGATTCAAAACATCCATTTTGAATAAATCTCTTAACTAATCTGTCCTCAACCGAGTGGTATGTAATTATTGAGATTACCCCTCCTTTTTTAACAAGTTCGGGAAGCTGGCTTAAAACTTCTTTAAGAACTTCCATTTCTTGATTAACTTCTATTCTTAAAGCCTGATATACTTTTGCTAAAACTTTATTTTTAAATCCTTGTGGAAGAAATGGTTCTAGCAATTCATTTAAATGACTTGTTTTAAAAATTGTTTTTTCAGATCTATAATTTATAATTGCCTTAGCAATTTGTTTAGAATTTCTTAAATCAGAATATTGGAAGAAAATATTTGACAATTGATCTTCTGAATATTCATTTAAAATTTTTTTAGCATCCACTAACGCATTAGTGTTCATTCTCATATCAAGTTCTGAATCATATCTTATAGAAAATCCTCGCTGAGAACTATCAAATTGATGAGAAGAAACGCCCAAATCAGCAAAAACACCATCTACATTATCAATAGAGTTATATTTTAAATTTTGTTTTAAAAATTTAAAATTCTGATTAATCAGCATAAACCTTATGTCATCAATATTATTTTTCATAGCATCTTTATCTTGATCAAAAGCTAATAATTTTCCATTTTTTCCTAAATTTTCTAATATTAATCTAGAGTGACCTCCACCTCCAAATGTCAAGTCAACATACACACCATCTTTAACTATATTTAAACTATCAATTGATTCTGAGGGCATAACAGGATTATGATACATCTTCAGATTGATTTCCCATTACACTTTCAGAAAGATTTGCAAAATCCAACCCTGGGTCATTTATAACTTTTTCATATAAAGTTTTATCCCAAATCTCAATAATATTAATTGCAGAGGTTAGGACAATTTCATTGTTAGAAAAGTATAATTTTGATAAATCTTTTGGGATTAATAGTCGCCCACTATTATCTAAATCTATAATTCTGACACCTGCATTATACCTTCTTATAAAATCATTGTTTTTTTTAACAAACTTGTTTAGCTTATTTATTTTTTTCATTGTCAATTTCCATTCAGAGAATGGATGAAGCTCAAGACAGTTTTGAAAAACAGATCTTTTTACAATAAAGCTTTCATTTAAATGATCACCTAATTGTTTTTTAAGATTCACTGGGAGCATTAACCTTCCTTTCACGTCAATCTTACATTCGTATGTTCCTATTAAACTTATCACTTTATTCTTGGTTTAATCTCAAATTTAATGAAATTTTACCACTTTTTACCACTTTTTACCACTTTGTTGATAATTTTAGACTGTGTTGTCAAATTGATATTTAAATATCTGTTTTACAGGCTTTTAATTGTGTTGAAAAGTGGGTTAATAAAATGTTAATCTTAAATATTTTATAGCTTTAAATAACTATCTTTGTTATAACAACTAAATCTAATATCAAGGTGAGTAATTTAAATTATGTTGAAGATAATGGCTTTAACTACACTTATGGTGGTAAAGGAAACCCTATAATTGTATTACATGGCTTAATGGGAGGATTAGGTAATTTTAAAAAATTTTTAGAAAAATTTCCCAGCCTTGGTTATCAAGTTTTTATGCCGGAATTACCTATATACAGTTCCTCTCTTCTTGATACTAATGTTAAGTTTTTTGCAAAATACATCAATAATTTTATCAATTTTTTAGGTTTAAAAAATGTGATATTAGTAGGAAATTCTTTAGGTGGACACGTTGCTTTAGTTCATGCTAAACTATTTCCTTCTCAAACCAAAGCACTTGTTCTTACTGGAAGTTCCGGTTTATATGAAAATGCAATGGGAGATACCTATCCTAGACGTGGTGACTATGAGTTTATTAAGAAAAAAACTCAAGATGTCTTCTATTCACCAGATGTTGCAACAAAAGAAGTTGTAGATGAGGTTTTTGAATCTGTAAATGACAGAAAAAAAGTTTTAAAAATTTTGGCTGTTGCTAAAAGTGCAATTAGACATAATATGGCTAAAGACCTGCCAAAAATGAATATTCCAACTGCATTGTTGTGGGGGAAAAATGATGGCGTTACTCCACCTGATGTAGCTAAAGAATTTGACAAACTTTTACCCAACTCAAAACTTATTTGGTTTGATAAATGTGGTCATGCACCCATGATGGAACATCCTGAAAAGTTTAATGATACAGTTTATAAGTGGTTTATAGAAAATAAACTATAAAATGAAAATTCAATCTTATAGCTTTGTTAAAAGTAGCTCAAAAACTACAGAGTGTCCACAAAATATTTACCCAGAGTTTGCTTTCATTGGTAGATCCAATGTTGGAAAATCTTCACTTATAAATACGTTAACCGGTAGTAAAAAGTTAGCAAAAATTTCCGGTACACCAGGAAAAACTTTATTGATAAATCATTTTTTAATTAATAACAACTGGTATTTAGTTGATCTACCAGGCTTTGGATATGCTAAAGCCTCAAAAAAAGAAAAAAGAAAAATTGAAGAAATAATTTCTAACTATTTTTATAATAGAACAAATATTAATTTAACATATTTACTTATTGATAGTAGATTAAAACCTCAAAATATTGATATCGAATTCATGCTTTGGTTAAATGAAAATAATTTACTTTTTAAATTAATTTTTACGAAATCTGATAAATTAAATAAAAAAGAAATTGAAATTAATCCTAAAAACTATATGATAGATCTTTTTAAAAAAACAGGTATTCAGCCTGAATATTTTATTAGTTCATCAAAAACTAAACTTGGGAGAGAAGAAATCTTAAAAGACATTAGTTCTGAAATTGAAAATTAGGATAATTTAATATTTAGGTTTTCTGCAAAATAATCACAAAACTGTTTAAAAGCATCTGTCATTTTTTCATTGTTAGTTGATCTCATAAATGTATCACTCATACTTACCAAAGTTTGATGAAAAAAAACATTCATTTGATCTACAGGCATATCTTTTGTCCATAAATCAATTTTAAGTGTTTCTTGAGGCTTATGATCCCAAACTGAAAGAAAAACAGCTTTCGAATCTTTATTATTAACTCCTCCATCATTAGCTGACCAAGTAATTTTTTCTGGTATTTTATTTTCATCTAATTCAATATTGAAAGAAATTTGAGTTTTTTTCATTTTTTTACAGGTTTATATTTAGAATTTTTAAAGATAGTATAATGATCAATATTTAATAACTGATCTACAGTAATTTGATTGTGATTCATATATGAATTAACAATTTTAAAACCAAGCCATCTACCAATACCTCCAGGTGATTTTTTGTCAATATCCAGGTTAAACTTTGAGTAAGGGGCAGGTGACATAAATCTTGATCTTAAATCTAAATCAGTGTCATAAAAAAGCTCTTTCTCAACAAAATAGGACCATATTTCAAACTCGTTTTCAATGGCCCATACTAATTTTTCTTTAGTGGTATTAAAAACAATCCAGTCCTCTTCAGATGCATTTATAAGTTTATTTATATATAAAATTTTTCCATGAGTTATCATATTTGAAAGCAAAGTTCTATCTTCTAAGTTATTAACAAATTTTTCTGAAATTTTGTAAGCTATATCATTTGAAATATGACTTATTTCCATTCTTTCTGAAATATAATTGGGTAAATTATTGTAATAGCTTGATCCAAGGTAAAAATTTAGAGAAACAAAAAGCAATGAATCAGCGTAAATTACTCGATCTTCAAAGTCTCCCTTATTTATCAAAGTGACTATTGTTGGATTTTTAAAAGTCTCCAGGGTTTTGGCCTTTTTAAAAATTGTTTTTAATTTTTTGGAATTAAAATTAAAATCACTGAATACTTGACTAGATTTGTGATAGAGCTCCAATTCAATTGAATCATTTTTTTTGTTTAACCAAACAGAATCAGAAAATTGATTTGGAAAAAGATAAGGGTACTTTTTAATCAACGCATCAAGTTCACCATCTTTAGAAGAATAAAATTCTTTTTCAAATCTTATAACCTCAATTTCACTTAAATTATCAATTTCACTACATCCTGTTATAAAAAAAAGGTAGAAAATAAACGTGAAAAGTTTCTTATAATCCATTAATTTTGAAATTGAGAATTAAAAGTTCAAATTTAACACAAAGTCTATAATATTTTATAAATGAAATATGATATAATTATCGAAAAGTTAAACAATTGGCTAATAGAATACATCAAAATATCTAAATCAAAAGGTTTTGTAATTGGAGTATCAGGTGGAATTGATTCTGCATTGACTTCTACGCTGTGTGCAAAAACTGGCCTCCCAACACTTTGTATTGATATGCCAATTTTACAAAGCAACAATGAAATAAGTAGAGCTAAAGAACATATAGCTTGGCTAAAATCTAAATATAACAATGTGTCTGACCTATCAATTGATCTTAATGACACTTTTAAATCCTTTAGATCAGCTGTTGAAAATAAAAATAATGAGAATAATTTTTTGTCATTAGCAAATTCAAGGTCAAGACTTAGAATGACCACATTATATTATTATTCAGGAATTCATAATTACTTAGTTGCTGGAACAGGAAACAAAGTAGAAGATTTTGGAATTGGATTTTATACAAAGTATGGAGATGGTGGCGTCGATATTAGTCCGATTGCAGATCTTACTAAAACAGATGTTTTTAACATGGCCTCAAAGCTTGGGGTTATAACTAAAATATTAGAAGCAAAACCAACTGATGGGTTGTGGGATGACGGAAGAACAGATGAAGATCAGATTGGTGCTACTTATAAAGAACTCGAATGGGCAATGGAGCAAAAAGACAACAAAAAAAAATCCAGCGATTTTCAAAATAGAGAAAGGGAAGTGTTTGATATTTTATTAAAATTCAATAACCAAAATTCTCATAAAATGAATCCTATACCAATTTTTAAAATACCAGAGAACCTTAAATAAACTAGAAAACTCTATTTAATTTTTTTGACAATAAAGATTTTAACTTGTGATACTCACTAATTTCTTCTAAAATTTTATTATTGTTTTTATTAGATTTTATTTCATCTTTTAATTCGTCAACTTTTTTATTTATCAAATATGTTCTTAAACTTAAAATAGTTTCAGAAACCAATTGACTAATTACCTTTTCTTTATTTTTTACGAAAATATTTTTGCTTACCCAATTATGAAGTTCATAACGTTCTTCGCTCATTAAAATTCCTGTTACGTCATTAGATAAATTATCTCCTAAATTATTTAAAAAAACTTCTAAAACTAACTTTTGATTTTTTTGAAACTCTGTGATAATTTTATCATAAATCATTCTAAATGATTCATTGGTAAATTCAATTTCATCTTGCTGTAAATCCAAAAATATTTTTTCATAAACAGATGATTTAACAACTGTTGGTTCTAAAACAACATTGCCATCTTCATCATTCTTTAAAATTAATTCTTCAAACTCCTCAACTTTGTCACCATAAAGTAATAAAATTTCAATAATTTTTTTTTCTAACTCAAATAAAGTATTAACGTTCTTATTTTTAGTTGTTTGAGGAACTCTAGCTATTCTTTTCTTAGAAACAGCATAGATTTCGTTTTTAGTTTTTTGAGCTAAAGAATTAAATAAAACATCCTCAGAAATATCCATAATAGAAGAACAATGTTTTATGTACAACTCTTGTTTAATTCTATCAGGAATAATAGAAATACTATTAATTATTTCATTAATAGTCTTAGTCTTTAAAACTGGATCATTTTTAGAGCTTTCAGCTAAAATAGATGCTTTAAATTGTATAAAATCTTTAGAATTGGTTTTTAAAAATTCACCAATTTCTTCATAAGATTTATCTTGACTATAACTATCAGGGTCCTCTCCATTTGGAAATGAACAAATATTAACATTTAGCCCAGCAGAAAGTATAATGTCTATCCCTCTTAAAGTAGCATCAATTCCTGCCTTATCTCCATCAAATAGCATTGTAATATTTGAAGTCAATCTTCTAATTAATGTAATTTGATCTAACGAAAGTGCTGTGCCTGAAGATGAAACAACATTTTTTATTCCTTTTTGATGCAACTGTATAACATCTGTATAACCTTCAACGATATAACAATTGTCTTGTTTTGCAATTTCTTGTTTTGCATAGAAAATACCGTAAAGGATTTTACTTTTATTATAAATTAAACTTTCAGGGGAATTTAGATATTTGGCTGTCTTTAATTGATTGTTTAAAATTCTTCCTCCAAAACCAAGTACCCTTCCTGACATACTGTGAATAGGGAACATGATTCTACCTCTAAATCTATCGAATGGTTTTTCATTTTTAAAAATAGAAAGACCTGATTTTTCTAAAAAAATTGGATCGTATCCATTCTTTATTGCATTTGATGAAAAATAGTCAGATTTTTCTGGCAAGTATCCTAAATCGAATTTTTTTATTGTCTCATCACTAAACCCTCTCTCTTTGAAATAAGAAAGACCAATTGATTTGCCCTCTTGAGAGTTTAATAAAGTTTCTTTGAAAAACTTTTTAGCAAATTCAGAAACAATGAACAAACTTTCTCTTTCTGATGCTTTTTCTTTATCTAAGGAACTTGTCTGTGTTTCTTCAACCTCAATATTATATTTTCTAGCTAAATATTTTATTGCCTCAGGATAAGTAAAATGTTCATGTTCCATTAAAAAAGCAATAGCATTGCCTCCCTTTCCACTACTAAAATCTTTCCATATTTGTTTTACTGGAGATACTACGAAACTCGGTGTTTTTTCATTTGAGAATGGACTTAAACCTTTAAAATTTGAGCCTGACTTCTTTAATTGAACAAACTCACCAACGACTTCCTCTACAAGAGACTGTTCAAATACTTTATCAATGGTAGCTTTAGAAATCAATTTTTTTTATTATTAAATTACTTAAAATTCTTATTTGTTTCAATATTCTCGTTCAATAACGTATTTTATAAGTTTTTTAAGACTCTTTGTATACTCACTTTCCTCAAATTGATCCAGATCTTTAAGAGCTGAGTTGTAAAATTTTTTAATTTGTTTTTGAGTGTAATCAATCCCGCCTATATCAATCACATATTTTATAATTTCTCTAATTGCATTTTCATCGCTATTTTTCACAGAGTTAATTAACCATTTTCGTTTAGATTTAGAGGAATTATTTAAAGCGTAAATAAACGGAAGAGTTAATTTTTTTTCTCTAAGATCAATACCAGTTGGTTTACCAATTTTTTTAGTCCCATAATCAAATAAATCATCCTTTAACTGAAATGCTACTCCAATTTTTTTTCCAATTTGTTCAAATGCATTAATTTCTTTTTTTGAGCCATTAGCGGCTGCAACACCCAGTGCACAGCATGAAGCAATTAATGAAGCTGTTTTTTTTGTAATAATTTCATAATATATTTCCTCATCAATATCTAATCTTCGAGCTTTTTCAATTTGTAATAATTCTCCTTGACTCATGTCCTTTACAGATTTTGAAATTATTTTTAGTAAATCAAAATCATCATTATCAATACATAGAAGCATACCTTTTGAGAGTAAAAAATCACCAACTAATACTGCAATTTTATTTTTCCAAAGAGCATTTAATGAAAAGAAACCTCTTCTTTTGTCACTGGAATCAACAACATCATCATGAATTAGTGTAGCTGTATGAATTAACTCAATTATAGATGCAGCTCTATATACTTTTTCATTTATTTTATCGTTGCTTGATATTATTTTAGCTGTTAAAAAAACAAACATTGGTCTCATTTGTTTTCCTTTTCTTTTAACTACATAATGTGTAATTCTATTTAGTAAAGGAACGTCTGAAATCATTGATTTTGAGAACTTTTCCTCAAAAAGATCCATCTCTTTTTTTATGGGTAATTTAATCTCTTCAATGATTTTCATCAAGTTTTATTTAAGCTTGTTTGCAAGCTGCCCACAAGCAGCATCAATATCTTTTCCTCTGGATTTTCGTATTGTCACTGGTATTTTATTTTTTTCTAAAGCATCAATATATCTATCAATTATATTATCACTAGCAGAGTTAAAAAGACTATTTTCTGTTGAATTATATTCAATAAGATTAACTTTTGAAGGAGAAAATTTGCAAAAATCTACTAAAGCATTAATATGCTCATCATCATCATTAATATTATTCCATACAATGTATTCATAAGTTACAATTTTTTTTGTTTTTGAATACCAATGTTTTATTGCTTGTTTAAGATCATTTAATGGAAATTTTTTTGTGAATGGCATTATTTCATTTCTAGTTTTCTCTATTGCGGAATGAAGTGAAACCGCTAAATTAAATTTAACATTGTCATCAGCCATTTTAATGATTATTTTAGAAATTCCTGAGGTAGACACTGTAATTCTTTTAGGCGACATTCCTAACCCATTCTTACTTGTTATCTTTTTTATTCCTTCAATAACATTATTATAATTTAATAATGGTTCACCCATACCCATGAAAACTATATTAGAAAGTGGTTTCCCATAATAATTTAAACTTTGAGAATTAATTGTTGCTACTTGGTCATAAATTTCATCAGGATTTAGGTTTCTTATTCTATCCATTTTTGAAGTTGCACAAAATTCACAATCCAGACTACAACCAACTTGACTAGAAACACACGCAGTAGTCCTGTTTTTAGTTGGAATCAAAACAGATTCAACAAACGAATCATCAAATAATGCAATGGCATTTTTTATGGTACCATCATTACTTTTTTGAAATCTATCAATATTAATATGATTGATGACAAATTTATTTTTTAAAAGTTTCCTTGTTTCTAGTGAAATATTGGTCATTTCATCAAATGATAAACAAGATTTCTTCCAAAGCCATTCATAAACCTGTTTGGCTTTATATGACGGCATGTCGTTTTTTTGAAAAAAAGAAGTTAATTCGTCTAAAGTTAGAGATCTAATATCATTCTTATTTTCCATGTTAAAAATTATATTATTAACATTGCATCACCATATGAATTGAAATTATATTTTTCTTTAATTGCAACATCATACGCTTTTTTTATAAAATCAGGTCCTGCAAATGCAGAGGCCATCATTAGAAGAGTT
>Ga0209653_1001016_pt1 | contig 23340 bp, 7 predicted proteins | sample SaaInl6LU_22_DNA_FD_184644 | JGI IMG/M metagenome (GOLD analysis project Ga0209653, IMG submission 184644) | Marine microbial communities from expanding oxygen minimum zones in the Saanich Inlet - ESP_116LU_22_DNA (SPAdes) (version 2) | ecosystem: Environmental > Aquatic > Marine > Intertidal...
AGTTTGAAGGGCCAAGCTCCGCTGGCTAGGCCTGCTTCGCCGAGATAGTCGTGCCCAGTCCAGCGATACATTCCTGCATTGTTTGGGATGTCGCGAATCTGCTCAATCATACGTCGAGCAGGGGAGCGCACGGTGGCATTGTCGTAGCTTGATTTATAGAATTGCTTTCGATTGCTACGTTGAGAGTTATCTGTCCAGTCTACTGTGAAAATCTCTTTTTCAGTTAGGTTGGGGATGTCTACGGCTTCGCGTAACTTGCCATCACGATACCAAGTCTGCGTGCGGTAGTAGCCACGTGTCTGCCAAGTGTGTGTATTTTCAGTGCCGATGAAGACACGATCATTTGGGAGATTGTCGAACCAACCTTTGCCTTCACTGGCGCCATTCACACCGAGTATGTCCATGTATTCAGAGGCCGAGGCTCCTGATGTTACGGGCCGAGTGGGGTCCAGTTCATGGCACTTTGCCACCATCTCTTTTCCAATCTCGCCATGTGTTTCGTTACCGACACTCCAGAGAAATACCGATGGATGATTGCGGTCACGCTTGATCCAATCGGTGAGGTCGCGCTCCCACCATTCATCGAAATCATGTGCCCCGTAGTCATGGCGTGCCTTTCGGTTCCATCCATCGACAAATTCATCCATCACAATCATGCCCATTTCATCACAAATTGCGTAAAATTCTGGTGTGTGCGGATTATGGGCTGCGCGAATCGAGTTGCACCCCATATCCTTCATTTGTTGCACGCGATATCGTAGAATCTTCTCTGGAGCGGCTGCGCCGAGTGCTCCTACATGCTGGTGCTGACAAACACCTCTTAGCTTTATGTTTTCGCCATTGAGCCACATCCCGGAACCTGGCTTCCATTCGATATCACGCACTCCAAATCGTGTTTCGATGTGATGCTGTGTTTCTGAAGCGAGCACCACCTCGCTCACTGCTACATAAAGGTATGGATTGTCTGGCGACCAGAGTGAGGGGTTCTCAATTTCAATTTTTTGCTTTACCGAGTCAGTCTGACCGGCTTCTAAGCTGATGGCAGACTCCTTGACTGCTAAGACCTGCCCCTTTGAATCTAGAATAGTGGTTCTGACTCCACAATTTTCAGTAGTTGAGGAAGTATTGATGACTTCCGTATCAATTGAAACGGTTGAGCCTTTTGTGCGAATCCAGATTCCCGATTTTGGGATATGTATTGCTTCACGCACGTTTATCCAAGTGTTTGCGTAAATTCCGGAACCGGTATACCAGCGAGCTGCGTGTTGTAATTTATTGTCTACTCTTACGGCAAAAGTGATGCGATTGGAGTCGTCAACAATGTCGCTGATATCGTATCCGAAGGAGATCCAGCCATATGGGCGCATACCAAGTTTCTTCCCATTCGCCCATACGGTGCTGTTGCGGAAAATGCCGTCGAACTCTATGGCGACCCGCTTGCCTTTCCATTCAGACGGGACATCGATCGTTTTGCGGTACCATGCGATACCCGTAGGCAGATAACCACTGCGATCTGTGCTGGGGTTTTTACGGTCAAATTTCCCTTCGACACTCCAGTCGTGTGGAAGGTCGAGTGTACGCCACGCTGAGTCAGCGTAATCGACTTGCTCAGCTCCTTTTTTATCGGCTTCGATAAATTTCCAGTCCTCATTGAAGAGCACTCGTTGCGCTGAGCACAGGGTGCCTGCCCATAGCATTAAAAAGATAGGCAAGAAACGACTCACTATGCGGCTGGCAATAGATGGTGCGGATCTTTGCGTATGCGGGTGGCAGTGAGTTTTTGTGAGCTCAAGGTTACTTGTTAGATTAAAAATCGAAAGGGTTCGTAGCTTCATAGCAATTGGGAATCGGAATAATGTGAGTTCTGATGCGTAGTGTAGTATTTGACCTTCTCCTTAATGGCAAAAAGAAATCGCATAAAAACATAGGTTTTGGAGGGCGATTGGCGAGGCGGAGTGGTGACACTAAGTTTTGGTTTTAGTGGATCGTTTGATCACCTTGACTTGTCTTGTATGGAACAAAAAAAGACTCGGTGCTGCCACCGAGTCTTTCTAAAAGAGAGGTGCAAGGCAGTTTGCCGAACACCGAAGATTGAAGCGTTTTTATTCGGCTCGAATTTGAACGAACATAGATGGACCTGTCAGTGGTTTATCCCCTGAAAGCGTCACTTCGACTTCTTGTACATCGCCATCGATGATGACGCTTTGGCTCGCAGATGAATCGAGTTGCCAGTCTGATAGATCAGTCGATTTCCAAACTTGATAGTCGTTGCCTGATAGCTCGGGATTTCTTCGTGTGTAACGAAAGGTCCCAGTCGTTGGTTCAGGTGTCTTCGTCATCGGAGCAACGGAACTTGGATTTGAAGGGTCGAGACCAAAGAGATACTCGAACCAAGTACTCAGGCCGTCCAAGTCTGCATCTCCGCTAAGCGATGTGTCGGCCCCCTGTGGGAAGGTAAACGTGCTAAGCCAGGTGTTCACGTCTTGTGGGACACTCGTGGAGTAGGCAATCCGCGGACCATTGTTGCCCGCCGCATCCGCAGAGGTCACGAAATGGCGAAGTAGACCGGATATTGGTGCGTTTGTGCTCAAGCGTAGGAATACATACTCTCCGATCCCGTTACCATTGTCATACTGGGCATTCAGGTAGGTGGTAAGTGCGCTGCTTGCGCTGGAGCTCTTGCTGCCTGTGCCTGTGCTTGAACTTAGGATGTTGGTCTGAATTCTGACGGCATCGGTAGGGTCGGCCGTTCCAGTTTCACCGTAATAGTCACTAGCGAGTAAAGTAGGCGCGCTCCGTTTTCCAAGGCCGTAAAGATCGACTCCTGGTGGGGTCGAGCTAACGCTATCGACGTTGAAGGTGAGCGTGGCAGTTGTGAACGGAGCTGAGGCGGGCCCTAAGTCAGGTAGCTGGAAGACTAGAATCGAAGAGCGATCAACTCCACCACCTCCACCTGAGCGTCCAGGCACCAAGGTGTCGGTGTCTAGGTTTGTAATAACCGCATCCGAGCGGACATCTGCATCTTCTGCAAAGCCATTCATGACGTCAGAGATGGTCGGAATACTGGTAGAACCGTTGGTCACATAAACCACCCAGTCATAGCTGGCGGAAGAGGGTGCCGTTCCCAGGCTTACTGTAGAGCCACCCGTCACTGATGTGACCGAACCGCTTTGAAGTGCGCCGCCGTTACGTGGATCATACCAGCGGACATCAAAGTTACCAGTTGCGCCGCTTAGGTCGAGATTGGTGGTGCCACCGTTCTTCAGATAAACGATGTAATGGCTGCCTGCCTTGCGTAGACACCATGAGTCGGCATTCGAGGACAGGGCGTTTTCATTACTCATGTCCTGGAAGGGGACGTTGTTGTTTTCGAAGAACTGGATCATGAAGCGGCAGTAATCCCAGAAACCATCACGGGATCTGAAATTTTGCAGATTTAAGTCTGATTCGGCGTGCTGATAACCAAAGTAGAATTCCACTCCGGCACCACCGGCCATGACATTACCCCAAAGGGCGTTGATGCGTCCATCGACCCAACTGTTTCCTTCGTCGCCAGCAGGACGAAGAGCGTGTTGCGCATCACCTGGCTCGTCACAAGCGACCACCCAAGGCACACCAGCGCTTGCTGAGTTCTGCACCCAAGTTAAGGTGTCAGGGAAGACGTTTACGAAGTCTGCCTGATTGGTCTGGAGGGATAAGCCCGTTAATTTGGACGCTGCCCCAAGCATTGGTGTGTAGACTGCGCTCTTCGCGAGGGGATAGGTGTGGAGCACCACGTTGTGGCGATAGGGATCGTTGTCGTAAAACCACTGGGCGAAGGCCTTGCGCTGCGTATCATTGTTGGTATTTTCCTCTCCCAAATTCCAGTTCAGTGCAAGGTGGTGACCGTAGCGGGCAACGAGTTCTCGGTAATAGAGTGTTCGTTCTCTACCCAGTTCACCGCTGTCCATGCGATCGTCATTTTCAGTTTCCTGTGTCTTGAAGTGCAAATACATGCCCTGTTGTGTGCCATATTCGAAAACGCGCTCCCACTGTGCCATTTTGGAAATATCGAAGCGATCGTGATACACGCCATTCGCACTCGCCCAACGTCCGTTGTCGGCTACAGCTTCATAGGCCGCCACTGTTGACTTTAGGCGGTGCGGGAAGACGTTGTCGTCATCTCCATCGAGACTGAAAGTCAGGAAGGAGAATACGTTTAGACCTTCTTGAGCGAGGTAGCGGACCGCTCCGAGGATTTCGGTGCCTTTACCACTTTGCCAAGTGAATTGTGATGCGGAAGCCGCGTGATAATCTCCAGCATGAGGACTCCATGATTTACGGAGATTTGGCTGGTTGTTTTGATCGTTTGGCGTGCCATCGAAGTCATCGTATGCGAGGAAGTTCTCAGGTGCGTCGGGTCCAGCCTTGATGAAATACTCGCCTGTCTCCGCGAATTGTAGGTGGTGTTTGCCGACGTATTGAAGCCGTCCTTTACCACGCAGATCGCGTCCGGTCTTGTCAGTCGCGGTGATCTGGAAAGTTCCAGAATCTCCATCGAAGGATCCCGCCGAAGCTCCAGCTCCTGCGACAGTGCTGATCGCTATATCTGATCCGGTGCGGAATGAAACGCTGTAGGTCCATTCACCAATTTCGTCGGGTGCAAAGTGTGCACGCCATACATCTCCGGAATCAGCAGAGCTTTCAGCAGCATTTCCATCCGCAGCAAAGTAGCCCGGCACGGTATAGCTCTTGCCGCTTCCAGCGTGACTAAAGGTTACGTTGAGGCGATAGTCACTGAATGGATTCGTTCCAGCCGTTTCGCTGGTGCTTGGGCCATTCCAGGAGAAGGTAACCTTATGCCACTTTTTCAGCTCGCCAGTGATCGCGGCGCTGCCACCGCCCTCTGGTATTACGTTTACGCTAACCTCATCGTAGGCGGTATTACTTTCATTGTCCGTGGCTGTGAGGCGGAAGATATAGGTGCCTTGGATGAGGCCAGATGCAAACAGGTTGAGCGTGTTTTGTTGGCTCAATGCCGCGGTGTTGGGGCCAGATTGTTGAGTCCAGACTGTTGAAGTTATGGAGCCATTGTCACTGGCGCTACCGGACAGGTTGATCGAGCTGGTGGGCAGGGTGATCGCCTGATCAGGGCCTGCATTGACTGTAGGTAGTCCCAGGTCGGTGTCCACAACGGTAAAGTTGATAGTCAGCGGTGTTCCCGCATCGCCAGCGCCGTTATCCTGGTCATACGGAGTCGCAGTCAGAGTGTGTGCACCATTATTCAGTGCGCCTAGCTTATAATCACCAGCGGTGTCGCCAAACAAGGCCCAGACCGGGATGCTTTCGGTGACGTTTTCTGTGGTGGCACCCGAGAGGGCGATAATCACACTACCGAAATCGGTCGAGGGTGAGGTATTCACACGGATGTTAAAGGAACTTGTTCCAACGGAGGCTTTACTGATCGTTGAGCCATTCGGGATAGGATCGAATCCGGCAACCGGTTGATCGGTATCTGCGTTGATCAGGGTATACGAGGTGACTGCCGCAAAGGTTGTTACCTGAGGGATCACTGTTACAGAGACATCGTCGGTGCCGATGTTACCTTCATCATCGGTGGCGCTCAGGCGGAAGGTGTAAGTGCCTTGCACTAGATTTCCAGCAGAGAGGTTGGTGGTGTTTGCACCGGTCAAGCTGGCTGTGTTCGGTCCAGCTTCCTGAGTCCAGAGATAGGAAACGACTGTTCCGTTGTCGATAGCGGTTCCAGTCAAGTCGACTTGGTTTTCAGGAAGGGTGATGGACACATTCGATCCTGCATTGACTTGAGGTGCGTAGACCGGAGTCGTCGTGACGGAGTGCGTCACGGCTAGGTTATCCAAAAATAAGTGATGCCCGCCAGATCCGTCACCGTCACCTCCTGAAAAAGCGAGTAGGAATTGCACGGCTTCACCGGGTTCAAGTGTATGGTCTGCGAGTCCATCCAACGCGATATCGATGTCGTCGTGTGCGCTGTTGCTGTTCGTGCCTCCCACACTAGTAATTGCGTCGTTTGCTGAAGTGAATACGGTTCCTGCGCTTATGCCGCCGCCAGCTTGCACGCTCAAGGCGTAGGTTCTTGCGGCCTTGGGACGGAAGGCATACGCATCAAAATGGAATGCATCCAAGACGATGTCTTCTGCTCCATTATTCGTGATTGTTAGCGTGATTGTTCCGTCAGTTGTTGCGTTTGGTAGTGTTAGGTTTTCGCCATCAACGATAGCCGTGCTTGCAGTAGGCGAACTCGCATTGCTTCCCCATGTGCCGTCGTTACTAGCGCCTCTTTCATCTGTAGTAACCCAATCTTGTTGCGCAGTCGTTGTCGCCGCTGTAGCAGATATATTCGTTGCTGTGACGGAGGCTGTTGGAGTGGTTGCACTATCCCAAGTATCCCAGCCTGCAAGTATTTCAATGACTGGGGGCGGTGGGAAGTAGATGCCGTTCTGAACATCCACAATCTCATTTGTGGTCAATGCGCGCTGATACAGCACCACATCATCAATGCCGCCTGCAAAGTGTTCGTTTACCTTAGTGCCGCTGCCATCATCATCGCCGCCGATTAGAACCGGAATTGATGAACTTTCGTTGTAGTTGATGGTTTGAGGAGCACCTTGGGCGACACCATCGACATACCATTGATAACTATTACCGTCCTTCACCATTGCGTAGTGGTGCCACTCATCGGAGGGAAGATCCGTGTAGTCGTAGCTCTCAATTGAACTGATCGAATCGGTGTTTGCAAATGCTCCCCCATCGGGCTTGAGCTTGATGAATTCAAAATTCTGCTCACCTGTGGCTCCATAGCGATTGCCCACCATGATGGAACCTTTCTGGGTGGTGTCCGTCGAGGGAAGCGTGCTTTTCGCCCACCATGCCCAAGTGAAGTCGTCACTGGAGGAGAGTGCATAACTAAATGGTGTTGAGATGCGATCATCGATGCCATCAAATTGAGCATAGACGCCGCGGGTCGCATCATTTGCCCAAGTGACACCGTTCAGAAGTGCACCTGTGTGACCATAGTCTGAAGCGTCTGTGGCGATAATACCACTGCCTTCATCGAGTTTCCAGTGGGCTACTGGAAAAGTAACATCGCCTAAGCCAGAATTGGGGTCGTTCAGCAGCATGTCTTTGATTTCGACTGGTGTGGAAAATTTGTTTCCTCCGTTATTCGCACCAGTGATCCACCAGTAAATCATTCCGGCGTCAGAGCAGTCGTAATGATTGTCCTGGAAGGCGACGACACCGTCTGCTTCGGCATACTTGAGTTGATCTAAGATCCATACCATGGCGGGGTTGATATGGTTCTCGGCCCAGTCCCAGAGACCGGTGCTGATGAGCACTTTAAGACCGACATTCTGGTCGCCGATTTGGTGTTCGGTAATTCCGAAGTCTAGAATCTGCTGCCAAGTGAAGAAGTCACCACTGTTGTCGTTAGCAGGGTGGTGTGAAATGATGTGGACGTATTGACGTTTGGAAGCGGTGGCGGCATCGAGTGCGTAACCGATTATGTCAGGTTCGCCGGCTTCCACGATCCAGAGCGGATCATTTGCTGAAGAAGCATTAATGGCGTCGCGAAGATCATTGACGGCTGCAGTTTGCTCAGTTCGGCAGTTATAGTAATCAGTAAGGTTCGGGAACGGTCCGAAAAATCCGATGCCTTCGCCAGTGAGCGTGTGCAACTTGTTCTGGCGACGTAGTTCATTGGCGGCGTCAATAGTTTGGCTTCCACCAGTGGCTAATGGATTGAGATCACAGGAATTTGAGAAATGCACGAGACGATCCTGTAGACCAGCGCCTTTCAAAAGTCCTAATACAACTGCATTTGCCCCGATGTCGTCTGGGTCAGGCGAATTACCGTCGGCGACGTAGGCGATCCGACCAGCGGGTGGTTTGACGAGGTTTGTGCTTGTCGAAAATTCGACTTGGCGCCAACGGCCCCGAGCCCATGCGGTGCCACCTGTTTCTGGAATTTCACCGTTGGTGTCGGCATTCGATTCGATGGCGATGGTGTCTCCGTTTGTTACGGCGATTCCTGACCACGTGTGTGTATTTGTTTGCAGGTCAAGTGGAGAGCCTGGGCCGATGTAAGGGTTAATATAGGTGGCGACAGGGGTTCCATTAACCAGTAAGCGGTAGGTCGATTCGCCGTCTTCTTCAGTCATCGTAGTGATGGTCACATCGTAGCTGCCGGTGGCTCCATCGAATGTGCGTGATGCTCGAGCGAAACCGGTGCGGTTGGCTACAATATTTGCGGCAATGCCGAGAACGTCGTTACCGTTGTCTTGATAGTAGGGAACGTCTCCGTTGGTGATATTGGAGAAATCATCAATGGCGTCGTAAACGATACTAGAGCCACCACCTGTTATGGTTTGTGACTCTGGCGTGTTAAGGTTTTGAGCGGTCGCCTGTGCAGTGTTCGTATGGCGAAAGACGATACGGTTGAGTCTGAAAAACTTTGAACGCCCTGAAACGACTAGCTTGTAGGTTTCGCCTGCCTTGAAATCGTAGACAGCGACTCGCTTGTTTTGATGCCCGCCGGGATCTAAGTTGCCAGCGCTACCAGATGAGTTTTGGCCGTTTTCCCACTTCCAATTATCGACAGCTCCGCCGAAATACTTGGTGTTACTTTGCAGTAAGGAAAGCGAGGCGTTGTCGCCGTGATTAGTATACGGTCCAGGTCCTGCATTGTAGTCCCCCTCAACGCGCACATAGCAGTCATTGGCCACATCGTTTCGTCCCTCATGGATTTCTTTGGCACAATGCAGATGTAAGTAATAAAGACCCGCTTGATTGATCTTAAAGGTGTATTCAAGTGGGGAGGTTGCGGGGCCAGTCTCGAAGGTATTTCCCAGAAAGCGAAGGTATCCAGAGCCTGAATAGCCGGAGAGTGAGCTTTCTTCCTGCCATAGCCCTAGTGAGGAGGGCGTGTTTTCCACTTCCATTACTACGAGGCCGCCACTTTCATTATAAGTCTGTGCTGAAGCAATGGCGGTCGTAGCGAATAGCGCGAGTGCTAATCGTTTGATACAATTAATTTTCATAGGGTGGGCTATTTAGGGTGTTTACTCGGGAGGGCTAAAACGAGTTATGTTTAGGGACATAGGTCGTTCGAAATCACATTTGTATAGTAACATTACAATTGTATTGTATAGTAAAGATCTTTCCTGATGAAGATCAATTCTATTATGGCAGTTCAAGTGATTTACTGGTAATTTACAGATCATGATATGAATCATTGCTTATAAGTTGCTCAGATGCTGATTTCAGAGCGTGTCGAGGTGTGATCTTGTCATTCATTTCATTAAAAAAGACATCGGGCCCCAATGTCGTATCGTTGCCTTATGTAGCAGTCTGTTCAACAAAAGTTCTAGGGTGCCAATAAATTTAGGAATCAGAGGTCCGTTGTGTCATTGTATCGGCCAAGTCGTGTTGCAACGAAAGCAGACGCGTAGAAACGCATCCTTCCATCATTTTGAGTCCGACTTTATGCAAGTGCTCTGGACGGGAGCCGTCCCTACCAGTTTCAATCAGGTTATAGCTTTGGGAAATCGGTATAATTATGCGATTCGTAGTTCCGGTTCCACTGCCATCGTCTAGTTTTCAGTGGGCAATGAGATGGGTTGCATCATCCATGTCTCAATTCAGTGCGTTGAGTAGTATGTTCTTGATTTCGTTTGGTGTGGCATGCTTGTTGCCACCCTCTGTGGCACCGCTAATCCACCAGTAGACCATGCCCGCGTCGGAGCAGTCGTATTTGTTGCTTTGAAAGCCGACGACGCCGTCAGCTTCGGCATATTTCAATTGATTTAAAATCCATACCATAGCTGGATTACTGTGACCTTCGATCCAGTCCCAGTGACCAGAGCTTATACGGACTTGTAAACCGACATTTTGGTCGCCGATTTGGTGTTCGGTAATTCCGAAGTCTAGGATCTGTTGCCATGTATAAAAATCACCGCTGTTGTCGTTGGCAGGGTGGTGTGAGACGACGTGGACGTATTGACGTTTGGAAGGCATTGCGGCATTAAGTGCATAGCCGATAACGTCCGGTTCGCCAGCTTCGATAATCCAGAGCGGATCGCTTGCCGAAGAAGCATTGATGGCATCACGCAGATCATTTAGGGCCATTGGATTATAATCGCCGACCACTTCGGTACGCCAGTTGAAGTAATTAGAAAGATTTGGAAATGGACCAAAAAATCCAATGCCCTCTCCAGAGAGCGTGTGCAACTTCTTTTGACGCCGCAGCTCATTTGTAACGTCAATTTTTTGACGCCCTGGATTGGTGAAAGGGTCAAGGTCACAAGAGTGGGAGAAGTGAACGAGACGGTCTTGTAAGCCAGCGCCTTTCAGCAGACCTAAAATGACAGCATTGGCACCAATATCATCTGGGTCGGGAGAATTACCGTCTGCTATCACAGCGATCCGACCTGCGGGTGGTTTGATCAGTTCTGTGCTTGTTGAAAATTCGATTTGGCGCCAACGACCACGTGCCCATGCGCTACCGCCGTCTTCTGGAATTTTACCGTTGGTGTCGGCATTTGATTCAATGGCGATGGTGGCACCATTTGGAATGGAAATGCCCGACCAAGTGTGCGTGTTCGGTTGTAGGTCGAGTGGTGAACCTGGCCCGACGTAAGGGTTTGTGTAAGTGGCGACTTTAGTGCCGTTGACGAGCAAACGGTAAATGGACTCACCGTCTTCCTCGGTCATCGTGGTAATGGTCACATCGTAACTGCCAGTGGCTCCATCGAAGGTGCGTGAAGCACGTGCAAAGCCAGTTCGGTTGGCTACAATGTTGGCAGCAATGCCGAGTACGTTGTTACCCTTGTCTTGATAGTATGGAACGTCGCCGTTCGTGGTGTTGATGAAATCATCTCTAGCGTCGTAAACGATACTAGAGATACTGTCTGCGATCATATCTGATTCCGGTGTGTTTAGGTTTTGCGCGGTCGCCTTATCTGCGTTGGCATGACGAAAGACGATACGGTTGATTCTGAAAGCCTTTGAACGTCCTGAAATTACCAACTTGTAGGTTTCGCCCGCCTTGAAATTATAGACGGCGACTCGTTTGTTGCGATGCCCTCCAGGGTCGAGATTTCCAGCACCTCCGGATGAGTTTTGACCGTTTTCCCATTTCCATTTATCCGTGGCACCTCCGAAATACTTCGTATCACGCGTTAGCAGAGAGAGCGTGGCATTGTCACCATGATTGTCGCCAGCATTGGGACCTGCGGTGTAGTCGCCCTCTACTCGGACATAGCAGTCATTCGCCACATCGGTGCGTGTCTCACCCTCGATAACATGAGTTTCCTTTGCGCAGTGTAGATGTAGGTAGTAGAGGCCCGCTTGGTTGATCTTGAAGGTGAATTCAAGTGGCGATGCGGCAGGCCCATTTAAGTAGCTGTTTCCAAGAAACTGCAGGTAGCCATCTCCCGAATGACCTGAGAGTGATGACTGCTCTTGCCAATGACCCAGTGGAGAGGAGGTATCTTCCATTTCAATCACTACGAGACCTCCGCTTTCATTATACGTCTGTGCCGAAGCAACGGTGGCTGTCACGAGTAGTGCGAGGGCTAATAGTTTATTACAGTTCATTTTCAATGTGTGATTCTGTGGCGGTTTATTCGGCTCGATCAATGGTAGAGACTAATAGAGGGATATATTCCAATAGCACCACAGATTAACTTTGTATGGTTTCATTACAAAGTTGCTGGCGTTTGTCCCGTAGTCAAGGCGGAGATCAATGTAATTCAGGCAGACTCAATGATTGAATGGCAATTTGCGCGAAACCACTTGAATCACTGTTAGTGCATAGCCAGAAATAGAACTTCGCGAGTTCGGGGTAAAAAATAGTCTATTTTTAGTTAGATCCTTTCAGTGACGAACAGGGGTTGACCCTGCGTCGCAAGATGGGTTTGTCTTCATTGCTTTTAAGAATAGTAATGAAACGATCCTCTACCTGTGTATGGCAAGATAATCACAGCCGAGAACATCACTGACGTAGCGAGGTCGTTATAAATGCCGTGTTTCCAAAAGTTTAATTCGATCGGACCTACTTCTTTTTGTCTTTTCGCAGGGGCTTGGTTTCGATCAATTTACGGGAGTTCAATTGCTCGGATAGCGAGGCGATGAGGCTCGCATATTCCGGATTGCTTGCCTCGTTTATATGGGAGACAGATGAGTCTTTGTGGTCGTAGAGTTCGCGCCATTTTATTTCTTTGGTCGGCTTGTGAATCCACTCGGTGTAACGCCAGCGGCCATCGTTCATACTAAATCCAGTGACCGATCCGCGTGGATACATCGTCAGGGCATAGGGGCGGAATTCCTTGGATGGATCTTTCAGGATTGGCTCCATGCTCATGCCATCGCAAGACTCTGGAATTGCTCCACCGGTGAGTGTCGCCAGGGTCGGGAAAATATCGATCATTTCAACCAGTGCACCGGAACGCTCACCCTTTGCAAAACCCGGAGCGGAAATGATTAAAGGCACTTCAGCGTCGAGCTCGAAGTTGGTGTGTTTGCACCAGGTGCCGTATTCACCGAGCTTCCATCCGTGGTCGCCCCAAAAAACAACGATGGTGTTGTCACGCAGTCCCTGACGATTCAGTTCAGCCATGACTTTCCCGACTTGAGCATCCATATAACTTACCGATGCGGCGTAGCCATGCTTCAGTTCACGAGTTAACTTATCGGTTAAAAGACCGTCTTTCGGCATCCCGCGGTAGCCGCGGAGTTCGCCCCAGACAGTGAAGGCTAGAGAGGGTGCTCCCTCGGGGCGCACTTTCTTGGGTACTTCAAATTGGTCACGCTCGTAGAGGTCCCAATAGCGCTTCGGTGCTGCAAACGGCAGATGTGGTTTTGGGAAACCTACACACATGAAAAAGCGTTCGTTTTTATGCTTACGCAGGGATTCAACTGCCTTATCCGCGATCTGTCCATCAGGATACGCATTGTCCGCGACATCCGCACTCTCAACGGCCGGACCTTTGCCCAGAATTCGAATCTCATCAATGCTTAGGCCCTTTTTTTCTCCTTCCGCCACGCGGTCTTTAATCCCCTGAAGTGTTGCTGGATTAGCGTATTTTACGGTGAGTTTCGGCATGAGCTCTGTCCAACTACCTGTATCATCACGTGTGTGATGATAGACTTTCCCGTATGAAAAAGTTTTATAACCGCGCTCCTTGAAATAACGCGGCAAACTCATCGCATTGGGAATGGCTTTGGTGAGCGGCGTCCACAAATCCATGACCCCTGATGTGTGCGGATACATTCCAGACATCATGCTGATGCGCGAGGGACCGCACAGTGCCTGTTGGCAATAAGCTCGATCAAAAACAACACCGGAGTCTGCTAAACGATCAATGTTTGGACTCTTGATATAGTCCACCCCGTAACACCCGAGCTCAGGGCGTAAGTCATCGATGAAGAAGATGAGCACGTTTTTATCGTTACTAGATCCCGCGATTAAAGACGAAGCGGATAGGAATAGTGCTGTGGCAATTAGGCGCAGAATTCGAGTGAAGTGTTTAGGGGCTTGTTTCATGGTGATGTGTTGTTTGGAAGGGGATCCGCTTTGACTGTATCTGGTGCCGCATATTTAGCTTCTGATTGCAAAGCTGTCTAGTCTGTTTCGGATGTTTAATCAACATGAACACCCATGTTTTATAAGCGCAATGCTTGCTGGAGGGATGCGACTGGTATCGGGAAAGTCTAGGAGAAGAAGCTATTGCGAGATTTTTAGACGGATAAAGCGTTTACCCTCGGCTCCTTCAGGGAGGGTCGCGATGATGTCATCAACCTCGCTGCCGCTGGGGTTCTCTGGGTCAATGATTTCGGTGACAGCGGCGCTGCTCCATGATCCAGGAAGTAGTGTATCCTCCATTGGACGCTGAAGTTTACGCCGGTGGCCAGTGCCGCTTTGTTGCGGCTGTAACGGAACTCAAGGTTATCGCTGTAAACCATGATAGGAGTGTAGATTAGAGTTGCGGCGTGGGGGTCGTTGGAGCCGGCTAGCGTTCCTTCGACGTGATTGATGTCGTCGATGGACGATTCGAATACGCTGCCGTTATCCGTCGTGCTCCAGTCCGCTCCGGTTGTTGAAGCTGTCACCGTCGCCGTGATTCCCACGGCGGTAACGCTCGCGACCAGAGCTGTGCCGGGGGACCATTCATTCCAACCTGCGACCAGAAATATCGCTCGTACTGTATTCCTTAAACTCATTATATGCGCCTCTTAGTCTTTTGTTTTTTACTAAAATTGTCCTAGCGCACGGTTCATAAACGCTTCGTCGATTTCGCCTTTTTCAATTAAGGAATCTACCCAAGCTATGGCTGCTGGCTGGTCCTTGGACGCCCATACTCTCAAGACGTTGCCAAACAAAGTTTCTCGATCCTTGCCAGTCACATTTTGGGCACTTACCCAATCCGCCGCAGCGACTGGATCGCTATCTGCCCACTTTACGGCGACTCTTAATCGGGTGACAGGCAGCACATCGGCGCCGCGTTGTTCTAATTGATTGAGCCCAATTAGCGCGCGCTCAATATCTTGATCAGCTAGAATCCAGGCGCTTTCGGCTAGGGCGGTATTTTGATCCGATTCAGGTAACGTATTCAGCCAAGCATCAAACTGATCGCCATGATCTCGTTGTATCGAACGTGCGGCAGATTTGAGTGCATAATACTTCAATTTAGAATCTGCAATGTTGGCCAACGCAGAATCGAGTAGTTCAAAGTTTCCGTTCAAAGCGCTCCCTCTGGCGAGTGCACCATGTGTGAGATCTGAAGAGACACGGTTAATTTGTCCCTGCTCAAGAAGGCTCCAAACTTCCTGTGGTGATTGGCTCGCCCAATCTTCGAGGAAGACTTCCATCCTGGAATTTTTTTGACTCGCAGACAGTATCGAGGCATCCATCTCTATGAGTGCGGTATAAGGGTCTAATTTATACCAGCGCTCGTAGGCCGCCGCTTTCATGCTGTCTCTATAGCCTAATGAATAATTAGCACTGTCTTCACTGGCGGCGAGCAATTCCTGAACGTCTTCTAGGGAAGCTTCATGCATCAGGTCAAACAGCATGGAAGGCCACTCCTTGTAGTCGGGTTCTTTTAGGATGTCATCCACGGTCATACGAATGCTTGATTGCGCAGCCTTTAGCGGCACAGCAGTCGTTTTTTCCATTAGATCGGTATTCATGGGCGTGGCTTGGTCTTCCACAACTGACTCAGGGGGCGACATTGTTTGAGTGGGCGATTGAGGTGATTGCTCGTCAATGTCTGTTGTTGCCGAGTTTGAATCAGTTCGACTCTGAATAATGAGGGCAACCGTGACGACGATTGCTGCACTGATCACTATTGGGATGATTCTTTTCATTTTTTGGTCGTTGGATTTACAGTTGTAAGACTCTGAGTCGGACGAAGCGCTTGCCAGTGCTTCCTTCGGGGACGGTGGCGACACGGTTTTCAATTTCGCTGTCACCAGGGTTTTCACTGTCGATTACATCGACGACGCCTGCGGTGCTCCATGAATCTGGCAAGAGTGTATCGCTCCATTCGACGATAAAGCTGACGCCACTGTTGAGCGCTGCCTTGCTTCGGGTGTAGCTGAAATCGAGATCGCCGCCATTCATCTCGATCGGTGTGGAGACCAGAGTGTTTGCGCGTGGGTCTTGACCAGTGGCAAACTCCATTAGATTGAGCTCACCGTCGAAGTTCACATCGTAGCTGTCAGCTGCGGTGCCTGTGTTTTCAAGTGTGCCGAAGTGGAGCATACGCCAGTCTTCTTGCGCCGTGGTCGGTGGTGAGATATAGATACCAGCGCCTAGGTTCTGGATTTCACGCGCACTCAGTGCACGATCGTAGAGCACGACGTCGTCGATGAATCCTTCGAAGTGTTCATTCTCGCGGCCTCCGGGAGTTTCGTTATCGTCGTCTCCGCCGATATTGAAGGGGATCGGAGTGGTTTCGTTGTAGTTGATCGTGACAGGGGAGCCTTGCGCGATGCCGTCAACATACCACTGGTAGCTGTTGCCGGTTTTGACCATGGCGTAGTGGTGCCATTGATTTGGGGTGATTTTGGTGTAGTCGTAATCTTCGATTTGTCCTGCATCACTGGTGTTGGAAAAAGCGGCCTTGATCGGCATAAATTTAATGAACTCTAAATTTTCCGAGCCCGTGCCACCGTAGCGGTTGCCTACCATGATCGCACCGTTGTCACCGCTCGTGCTCTGCTGTTTCGCCCACCACGCCCAGGTGAAGTCGTCGCTGCTGGACAGCGCATAGGTGAAGGAGGTGGAGATGCGGTCGTCGTTGCCGTCGAAGGAAACGAATGACTCGCGTGTGCCATCACTGCTCCAGTTGGCTCCATAGAGTAATGAGCCGGTATGGCCGTTGCCCGAAGAGTCGGTGGTATTTTTGCCGTTGCCTTCATCGAGTTTCCAATGGGCGATCGGTGCGTTCGGATCTACGGTGTTGTAGTCGGGTAATACGATGTAGGAAATAATGATTTTGCCCAATCCGCCATTGCCGCCAACTTTCTGAAGATCCGCACCTGAAGAGACAACAAATCTACCAGTTCGAGCGCCACCGCCGCCACCGCCGGGGCTGAATCCATTGCCGCCGTTTCCAACGTTTGCGGCTCCGGTGCCACCTTCGCCGCCGCCTTGTTCGCCACCCGCTCCCGGTAGTGAGGCAGAATCAGCATCGTCAATATCTTCGAGGTAGCCGTCCCCTCCGTCCTCGGAATTGCCAGCACCACCGCCGCCGGAGCCTCCTTTGGTGGGAGGGAAGTAGCCGTCTCCGCCTGCATAAACAAATCCAGTTCCATCGCTAATGGAACCCGTAGTCGTGCCCGCACCGCCAATGCCGCCTTGAGTTTGTGCAGGGTTGATCACGCATTGTCCACCTTGTCCGCCTTTGGCTAAAACGGTGATGCTATTGTCGCCGGTAAAGCTGATGTCGGCTCCGTTGACACGATCACCTGTCGAGGCAGTGCTTGGACTCAATGCGACTGCCGCAGGGGCAATCGTTACCGGATATGCGTTACCCGGTGTCACTGGAATAATGGATTTTCTCGCATAGGCACCTCCTGCACCGCCGCCGCCAGCCACATAAACTTGCGCGGCACCTGTGGTGGAAGAGCTTCCTCCTGCACCGCCGCCCCCCCAGCATTCTACTTGAATGGAGGTGACGCCTTCTGGGCATATCCATGAAGTGGTTCCGGCAGTATCGAAGCTAGCCGATTTAAAGATGGTTCCAGGAGGCAGGACGCGGATGATGCCGCTGCCGGTAAACACAGCATTTGATCCCAAGGCATTTAACGCGGATGCGGTATAGATACCTCCAGTTACAGGTGAACCGCCGAAGATCAAATTCGAAACGGTCCAAGCATAATTGCCTAAATCGACCGTGGTGTTTGAAGCGTCGGCGACCGTTAATTCCGCTCCGATGTCCCAATTGCCCTGTATAATCAAATGGCCGCCATTCTCGACGTCGATATCGGCTGAACCAACACTACCCGCATTGTAAAAGGTTAGCGTTGCGCCCGTGGCGACTTCCCATGTTCCAGAGAAGGTGTTGCCTTCATTATCAATGATAGCCCCTTCGCCGACAAGTTGCAGCGTTCCAGAACCATTGATTCTTGAAGCGACCTTCAAGCGTCGATTAGTCGACCCTCCATAGGTGACTAAGCGCGTGGCTCCGGATTGGGTGATTGTGCCGTTGAGTAGGTTGATTTCATTGTTGCCAGTTCCAGCTGCCAGCTCGGCAAATTGTCCCGCACCAAATCCAGCACCTCCGCTCAAGATCAGGTTGTCCACTGTGGTGGCTTCATCCGAGCTATCGAGCGCCCGCACTTGGAATTTGCCGCCAGCCTCAACAGTCAATGAGGTTCCTGGGAACGTCGATGTGCCGGATTCACCTCGTAAATTACCAGTGGCAGGAATCGTGTAATGTGCGTTGCCGTGTGCGGGAGCGCCGTCCGACCATGTGCTGCCTGCAGTTGAATCTGCTGGCGTTCCCAGTGTGACCATGGTGATCGTCTGGTCGTAATTACCGTTAATGACATTAGCAATATCCTGCTGAGTCAGTGCACTACGATAGAGCAGGACATCGTCAATGTAACCTTGGAAGTGCTGAATCTCTTTTCCACCAGGAGTGTTATCGTCGTCGTCACCGCCGATTTTGAAAGGGAGGGGAGAGGTTTCATTGTAGTTGATCGTGACGGGTGGCCCTTCCGCAACGCCGTCGACATACCACTGGTAACTGGTTCCCGATTTGACCATTGCATAGTGGTGCCAACCACCAGTTGCAATATCGGCATAGTTGTAGTTTTCGCTGCTACCGTTGGTAAATTCTGCCTGTCTAGCCGTCATCTTGATAAACTCAGAACTCTCCGAGCCAGTGCCGCCATATCGATTGCCGACCATGACGGCAGAGCCGTCCAAGTTACTAGGGCTTTGTTTGTTAGCCCACCATGCCCAGGTGAAGTCGTCTGTATCCGAGAGGGCATAAGTGAAGCCCGTGTCGATTCGGTCGTCGTTGCCATCAAAAGACACATAGGAATCGCGCGTCGCATCGCTGCCCCATGACGCACCGTAGCGCAGCGTGCCGTCGGGACTGTAGCCTGTGGCATCCTCCGCGGTGTCACCTGTTCCTTCGTCCAACGGCCAGTGGGCGACCAAGCCATGGTCTGGACCTGGCGGTGTGGTTGGAACGATGATCCGATCATAACTCATGGCTTGCGCTTCCGTGATCAAGCCGCCCGGAGCAGTTCCGTCAAACAAGGCTTGCTGCTCCATAATGGAGAGTAGCACTGAGCAAACGGTATTTTCGTATGCGGTTCCATCGACCGATTTTTCCGGAAAATGCTCACCGGGATCATAGACGATCGACATAAATGTCACATCATCACGACGGATGAAGTCTAGATCGCCTTCTAGCACATCGGCAACCAACCAGCGCATGCATACACGCATCGCCTGATAGCCATCCATTGTAGGAAAACCATAGCCTGCAAGGTGTCGTCCAAAAGGCATCTGAAACTTAACATGCTTATCTTTGACTGAGTTTGTGCTGAGTGCCCATTTCAGAAAATCCTGCCGGCGCCCGTTGTTTTCAAACCACAAAGTCGCTCTTGCTTCAATGGAATAGCCTTCCATGATGGCCTTCTGCACGTTGGCTCTAGGACCGGCTCCGTTATTTCGAACATTGGTGATGATTCGAACATTCGCATGCCCATTATTATCCAGCCAATCCCTTAACTCCTGAAGTTGGGCATCGGTCCATTGCTGGATTGGTAAGGTTCGATCTTCACCCGGTTGATTATCAAAGGGCATGACCCATTTTACTTTATACCCATATCTTGGCTCGTTTTTGAATGTCCTGACTAAATACTCTGCCAGTGTCCCTCTATCGGTTCTCGTCCCGTAGTTGAAGTGGGTTCTCGGCATTGGGAACATCGCATTGTTTTTGGCCGTTGGCATCAACTGAATGATATTCTTCCAGTCAGTCGTGGTATTTCTTTCGTCCACAGGTGTTTTTGTTTGCGAAAGATTGGGATTGAGTCCGCCAAGCATCGGAGCGGTCAATTCCCATTGATCCTTAAGTGTGCTGTCCGCTCCCTTTGGAAAGTAGGGTAAACCAAGCCACACGTCGTAGGCGATGGCACTCGTGCTAGACAGAGCGAATAAGCACAGAGCCGTGAGTAATTGCCTTATGTTTCTTTTGATATATTGTTTCATCGTAGGGCGATGGGTTGATCGTTGAAGTAAGTGTTTGTGGTTTTAAGGTGCGGAGATTTCCAAGCGCGCAAAGCGTTTGCCATTCGTTCCCTCTGGTATGGTAACGACTCGGTTTTCGACGTCGCTGGTGCCAGGGTTTTGGGTATTGAGGGCATCGACAACACCTACAGAGCTCCATGAGCCGGGAAGGAGGGTGTCGCTCCACTTGACGGTGAAGGTGACTCCACTGTCGAGTGCTGCTGTACTGCGGGCATAGCGGAACTCAAAGTCGCCGACATTCAGCTCCACTGGAGTGGCGACCAGAGTGTTTGCTTGCGGGTCTTGGCCGGTAGCGAATTCGAGCAGGTTGCTCTCGCCGTCGAAGTTCGCATCGTAGCTATTGGCTGCGGTGCCTATGTTCTCAACCGTTCCAAAATATTCATAGCGCCAGTTCTGCAGCTCATTCACTGGGCTCAGCACGCCGCTCACTGCGACATTGTCTAAGAACAAGTGATGCCCACCGCCAGAGCCTGTTCCACTCGAGAACGTAATTTTGATAACCACCGTTCCCCTTGCATCGAGGGTCGAGTCCGCGAGCCCTAGGAGGCTTACGTCGATCTGATCATGCTGATCGTGGTTGCCAGAAAGAGTGCCTCCAACTTCGTTAATTTCATCATCTGTTGAAGTGAAAACGACACCATTGGTGATGGATCCACTGAGCACTTCCAGTTCGTAGGCTCTTGGTGCATTGCTGCGGAATGCGACCGCATCCATGTGAAACGCATCCAACTCCCAATCCGCTTCGCTGTTATTAGTGATCGTGAGTGTGATTTGCGCGGTGGTGACGCCGTTTAGGGCTGCCATGTTTGCCCCAGTGCCAGATGTGACGGAACTGGCTGGTGTCGTATTCCCATCGAAAGTTCCCCACGTGGTATCGCCGCTGGAGCCGCGACCATCGTCGTCAGAAATGCTCCAATTTCCTGAGGCTGTAGACGCTGTCGCGGTTGCGGTGATCCCAGAGCCAGTCACATTCGCGACGGGAGCGCTGCTGCTGCTCCAGACATCCCAGCCAGCAATGATTTCCTGGTTGAAAACAGGTGTGCCTACGGTGATGCGACCTGTTCCTGAGAATTGTGCATTGCCTAGTGCGTCTAACTCGGAGGGAGTGTAAATGCCATCTGCGATACTGCTGCCTCCAAGAGTTAGACTCGAGACCTTCCATCCATACGAACCTACTTTTATTACGGTGCCTGAAGTGTCGGCCACGGTGAGTGCTGCATTTTGGATCCAACTACCTTTGATTTCTAAACTGCCACCAGATTGCACCTCGACATCTGCTGTGCCGACGGCGCCGCCGCTGTTGAAGACCAGTGAGGTGCTTGTATCCCAAGTGCCAGAGAAGGTATTGCTGTCATTGGTAATTGTGACGCCTTCGCCGACGGCTTGTAGGGTTCCATTACCGCTGATCTGAGAACGTATGATTAGGCTACGAGCAATGGCTCCACTGTAGGTGATCAAGCGTGTGGCTCCGGATTGGAAGATGGTGCCATTTAATACATTTGCATCATTAGTGCCTGTGCCTGCTGCCAGCTCAGCAAATTGCCCCGCACCGAAACTCGGTCCACCGGCCAGAATCAGATTGTTGACGATGGTGGCGTCACCATCTGAGTCGAGTGAGCGAACTTGAAACTTGCCGCCAGCTTCCACAGTTAATGAAGTTCCGGGGAAGGTCGATCGACCTAATTCACTTCGTAGGTTTCCTGTGGCGGGGATCACATAGAGTGCGCCGCCATGAGCAGGCTCGCCGTCCGACCATGTGCTGCCATCTGTCGAATTGGCTGGCGAACCTAGGTCTATCATAGTGACGATTGGATCATAAATTCCGTTAATGACATTGTTGACCTCTTGCGGAGTTAGTGCGCTGCGATAAAGGACGACATCGTCGATGCAGCCTTCAAAGTGTTCATTTACCTTTGTTCCCGTGCCATCGTCATCGCCACCAATGAGGAATGGGAGAGGGGAGGTCTCGTTATAGTTGATCGTGACGGGGGAACCTTGAGCCACGCCGTCGACATACCATTGATAGCTGGTGCCGTCTTTGACCATGGCGTAGTGGTGCCACTGGTTCGAGGGCAGGTCGCTGTAATTATAATCTTCGATATTGGCAGCAGATCCCGTATCGGCGAATGCTGCCTTGTTTGGCATAAACTTGATGAACTCCAAGCTTTCGGAGCCAGTGCCACCGTAGCGGTTGCCGACCATGATGGAACCAGTGGCGTTACCAGCTTCCTGCTTGGCCCACCAAGCCCAGGTAAAGTTGTCGGTGTCGGACAGCGCGTAGTTGAAGGCTGTCGCGATGCGGTCATCGGTGCCGTCGAACGAAACATACGAGCTGCGGGTGACGTCACTGCCCCAGGACACGCCGTTCAATAAAGATGCATCCGTGCCGTAGCCGGTCGCATCTGCCGTAGAGTTGCCCGTGCCTTCGTCCAATGGCCAGTGAGCTACGAGGCCAGTGGTGGGGGCGAGGCTGACTTCATAGCGATCATAGCTGAGGCAGAAATCCTGGTCCACGACGCCAACACGCCCTTCAAAAATGGGTCGTTGCTCCATTAGAGAAAGCACGATACCAGACTTGGAGTTTACATAGGCCGTATCGTTATTCGCGGTTTCCGGATACAAACCCAAGTTGTCACTGTAATCGCATATAATAAACGAGAGCTGATCGCTACGCATATACTCATCACCCATCAGCTCTTTGATGGTTTTGATGGCCCGACGGGTTTCCTGGTATGGAGTGTAGTTCCGATCGGCGCTTCCCGGAATTTGGAGACGCACAGGCTTGTAGTCTGTACTCGGATGCGTCGAAAAATATTGCAGCGCATAATGCAAGTTATTATCATCATTGACCCATTTAGTGGCGTTAGCCTCGATCAGAATTTCATCGATGAGTGGTTCGCGAGCCCGGGGCAAAAAGGAGCCGCCACCAGCCCGAACATTGAAGCTCAACTTAACATGGGCCTCTCCATTATTATCCAACCAGTCACGAACCTCCTGAAAGTCCGCCGCCGTAAAATAATAAATCGTTCCGTCCCTTTCTTCATCATACATCATGATGATATCGATCTCTCCGCCTTTTCCCTCAACGGTGGCGAACTCATTTCTCATTCTTGAGTCTAGACTAATATTTTTCCCTGGCATATATTGTGAACGGGCAATCTCGGCCATACCGGGAATCGACTGATCAATCTCCGCGATCATGGTGCGCCACTCCGCAGCATCTGCTCTCTTGTCCACCCTGCTATCCAGCAGCACATAGTTAACTCCATCGATATTCTCAATGGCTCTGTCCCACTGATCCAGATTATACGCCCCATCGCCATCCCACTGATGGGTGCCCAGCCAGACATTATATCCAAAACTAGTACTGGCGCAAAAGAGCACCATAAAAAGTGCCAATCCATGTTTTAGTAATTTTTTCATAAATGTAAGTAATCGTGAACTGCTAGGGCTGATAAACACTGAGTCTTACAAACCGTTTCCCAGAGGAGCCTGTCGGCACAGTGGCGATACGGTTTTCGATTTCGCTGTTTCCTGGATTTTCAGGATCT
>Ga0209653_1001019_pt1 | contig 23325 bp, 19 predicted proteins | sample SaaInl6LU_22_DNA_FD_184644 | JGI IMG/M metagenome (GOLD analysis project Ga0209653, IMG submission 184644) | Marine microbial communities from expanding oxygen minimum zones in the Saanich Inlet - ESP_116LU_22_DNA (SPAdes) (version 2) | ecosystem: Environmental > Aquatic > Marine > Intertidal...
AAAAAGAATAAAAAACAAGTCATTAAGTTGTCTAAAGAAGTAGATGAATTGCGTGATAATATTTTCTACTTCATTAAAAATTTAGAAGAATCTAGTCTTGGAGCAAGTAATTTTTACATCAATATTTTAGCTCATTTACAAGACATGATTCAATCCTTGCAGTATGTCTCTAAATTGAGCTATAAGCACGTGAACAACAATCACAAGAAATTGAAATTAACTCAAATTAGAGAACTCAATGAAATTGATGAGCGCTTTGAAACATATTTTTCCAATACACAGAAAGCTTTTAATTCAAGATCTTTTGAACAGATTGGAGTAATTTTAGCGAGAAAATCTGAAATTCTTGAATTGGTAAGTGCTAAGATTCAAATACAAGTAGAGCGAACAAGAACAGAAGAGTCTAGCCCTAAGAACACAACCTTGTACTTTAGTCTATTATTAGAAACTAAGGATTTATTAAAGGCAACGATGTCTCTATTAGAAGAATATAAAAGCGCACATAATGACTCAATAAATTAAGTTTTAAATAGCGTATATTGTTAATTTATTACAGAGATAAACTATCTAAAACACCCTAATCATCTTGTATAGGGTGTTTTAATTTTAAGCCATTTTATTATTGCTTTAAATTCTTTTATAATGTGTATTTTTAACAAAAAACATGAATTGGGAACAACTCCTTTCTCTACAACGTTTTGGTGACACTACTAAGCGAATAAGAAAAGAACAAGACGAAATTCGTTTGGGCTTTGAAGTGGATTATGATCGCGTAGTCTTCTCTTATTATTTTAGATCCCTGCAAGACAAAACTCAGGTCATTCCCTTCTCAAAAACAGACTTTGTCCATACACGTTTGACCCATAGTTTAGAGGTGTCTGTTGTAGCGCGAAGCCTAGGACGCTTAGCTGGGAAAGAAGTGTTAAAGCGCCACCCCCATTTACAGAAAGTGCATGGGTATCACCCCAATGATTTTGGTGCTATTGTGGCTGCAGCTGCCTTAGCACATGATATTGGGAATCCTCCCTTTGGCCATAGCGGAGAAAAAGCCATAGGACATTACTTTGAAACCGGTGAGGGGAAACAATATAAAGTGGAACTCACACCAGAAGAATATGCAGACCTTTGTCAGTTTGAAGGAAATGCAAACGGCTTTAAACTTTTAACAGAATCTGTCCCCGGGGCACCCGGGGGCTTGCGTATTAGCTATTCAACGCTGGGTGCCTATATGAAATACCCCAAAGGGTCGTTGCCTTATCGTCCTACCGCCCATGTAGCCGATAAAAAGTTTGGGTATTTCCAGTCAGAAAAAACCTTCTTTGACAAGCTCTCCATCGAAATGGGATTGAAAGACCAGGCAAGAACTCATCGCCATCCCCTGGCGTATCTCGTGGAAGCGGCAGACGATATTTGCTATACCATTATCGACTTTGAAGACGGGATCAATCTAGGGTGGATCACAGAAGATTATGCCTTAGAATACCTCATTAAGTTGGTAAAAGACCGCATGGATACAGAAAAGTATGCTGGCTTACAATCTACTTCTCAGCGGATGAGTTACTTGCGCTCCTTGGCCATTAATAGTTTAATTATGGATGCTGTTGAGATGTTCTTAGCCCATGAACAAGAGATTTTAGCAGGAACTTTTGCCCATGCCTTATTGGACAAAAGCAAGTATAAAGCTCAAATGGATGATATCATTGCCATAAGCGTAGATAAGGTGTACCGTTCAGACGAAGTCTTACAAAAAGAAATCGTAGGCTATAAAGTAATCTCCACCTTATTGTCGGCTTTTTGTACCGCTGCAGTAAATCAATTTAAAGGAACGACAAACACCTATGATCAATTGATTTTACGCTTAGTTCCTCAAAGCACCCCTTTAATAGAAGAGACCCTTTATAAAACAATATTAAATGCGAGTTGCTTTGTGGCAAGCTTATCTGACGGCAAGGCGATGGAGTTAGCAGAAAAAATGAAATAAGATGCTTTTACGTTGGATATTTTTCCTCACCTTTTTTAGCTTACTACAATGGTATTCCTTTCAGGTCATTAAAACCATTGGCTTGAGTAAACCCTTAGTGATTGCTTATATCGCAGTGGTGGGGCTTATTTTCGGAAACTTTATGTACTACAGTATTGGCTATGAACGCTCTGCCGACTGGACCCAAGGGATTAGTTTTTCATTGGGCTTGTTTTTGTCCTTAATGGTTTTTCAATTGATTTTGGTTTTATTTTTAGCCTTTGAAGACCTGCTTCGTCTTCCACAAGCCTTGTACCGTTTTTTTATCGAAAGAGGAGAAGGGAATTATTTGCCTAGTCGGCGAAAGTTTATTTCTCAACTCGCCTTAGGACTTGCTGCGATTCCTTTTGCGTCGCTTTTAGTTGGTATGTTTAAAGGGAAGTACAACTATAAGGTTTTACATTATGCCTTGACCTTTGATGATCTCCCTGAAGCTTTTGATAGCTTCACCTTGACCCAAATATCAGACATACATTCGGGTAGTTTTGACAATGCAGCAAAGGTGAATTATGGGATTGATTTAATCAACGAGCAAAAATCTGATGTGATCTTGTTCACCGGAGATATTGTCAATAATAAGGCCGATGAGTTACTGCCGTGGAAAGACGCTTTTGGCCGTTTATCGGCCAAAGAAGGAGTGTATTCTGTATTAGGGAATCACGATTATGGGGATTATGTTAACTGGGAAACCAAAGCAGAAAAGGAGACAAACTTACAGCAGCTTTTTGATCTTCAAGCCCAGATGGGCTTTCACCTTTTGCGCAACGAAACTCACTTTCTTGAAAAGGACGGACAGCGACTTGCTCTAGTAGGCGTTGAAAACTGGGGAAAAGGAGGCTTTAAAAAGAAAGGAGACCTCGACAAAGCGATCGAAAAGGTTGCTGCAGATGATTTTAAAATCTTGCTTTCACACGATCCTTCGCATTGGGAGGCAAAAGTATTACCCCACCCCTACAATTTTCATGTAACCTTGAGTGGGCACACTCATGGGATGCAGTTTGGGATCGAAATCCCTGGTTGGTTTAAATGGAGCCCAGTCAAATGGCGTTACAAGCAATGGGCAGGCTTATATCAAGAGAAGAAAGAATGGATTAATGTCAACAGAGGCTTTGGATTTTTAGGCTATCCCGGTCGTGTGGGGATTTGGCCAGAGATTACTGTAATTACCTTAAAACGCTCTAGCAAAGAAGTTTAAAGAAAATACCCTAACTTCGTACTGTAATCATTAACCTAAAACACAATTAGCATGTCTAAATTTGGTGAATTAGTAGACGGGAAAGCTCCACTTCTTTTAGTGTTTTTTGAAGAGTTAGAAGAGCTTAAAGAAGAGTTTAATCACACTCTTCGAGATGTTGCAGCGGCCATGGGTGATCACGGGAAAGTGATTAAAATTAATATAGCTAAAAACCCTAAGTTAGTCGATGCGTTGCGCGTAAAAGTAATGCCAACCCTTATGATCTATAAACTAGGAGAAATGGTATGGCGTCAAAGTGGGGAACAAGATGCCAATACTTTGATTGCTTTAATGAATGAATACGTTAATTAATTCCCTTCTACCATATCGTCAAAGATGACTAAGTCTTTGATCCTATTGTAGATTTTGTTTTCTAGACTATCTCTTTGCGCTTCGTTATCATAAAGATTGACATAGAGCAATATTCTTCTAAATCCATTGACCTCATCCATGATTCTGTTGCGCAATTGGAGTTGACGTTCTGGTTCAAATCCTTGAATAACTTCTAGTCTTTCATCATATACCTCGCTAATTTTATTGGCTAGCGCTCTTGCCTCTTCAATTTCTCCAGCCAGGTAAAGTCCTTCAACAAATTCTTCCATTGCAGTATAATAGTCATACTCTCCATAAAGAAAGGCAAATGCACGGCTATAGCTTCTAAAGTTTTGAATATAGATTCCTGCTTTTTCGTTGTCTTTATTGTCTAAAACAGCTTCTACTAATGCGCGATAGCGTTCGACTTCAGTTAAGATTTCTTCGCCTAGTTCATAGCGTAAATTCAGTGATAAACTGTTGAAGTAGTCGAGTTGACTGTGGTGTTTTTTGGCGACTGCCTCAAAAACTTTACGCGCTTTTTCTTTCTTCTCTATGCGGTAATACGCATCCACAAAAGGCGTGAGTAGACTGTAATACCCAAAGTACTCTATGGGCATTTTCTCAAGCACTAAATCCATGATTTCTTCCGCTTTTTGATCTTTTCCTTCATCAATTAAAACTTCTGCAAGGCGCACCATATTTGAGCGATAAGAAATACTGTTTTTACGGGTTTCTGGATCGTGATAGATGTCTGGGCTATTTGAATTCCCCCATTCCCATTGCTTGACAATTTCATACATGAGATCAGCATCAAGGCGTCCCATGATATAAGGATTTACGGGATTTAAAGGCGTTTTAATGGGGACTAACTTATAGACTAAACCTTCGAGTTGGAGGTATTCTTTCATCCATAAATACTCGCTCTCTGCATAACTCCCACCAGTAAAGTAGATAGGTCGTTCCCAGTCATTATTTGCTAAAATATCCAGCATCATTAACTGATTTTTATATAAACCTCCTTTAGGAAGATCTATATCGATATAGGGGACAATTTGATCGCGGTCTTTCTCATTTACTAGCCCGCTTTTGATCACATTTTCAATATTTACAGGGACGCGAATCTTATTGGTAGGGTAAAAAATCATCTCCTGTGTTCCCATGGGATAAAGTGCAGGGTCTCCTCCTGACTGCGCGATTAAGCTTTTGTATTTTGTTCTAGGGTCATCACTTTCAACCCAATTCACAAAGTCTTTAATGTCCCATCGCAAGGAATCTGCTAGGGGTTCATATTTAATGTAATCTCTAATCCCATAGGCATATTTGTCATGGGTGAGTTGCGACGGTATGGGTTCGCTCTCATAGGTTTTGCGTTTCATTTGATCGATATACCAGTCTGTTGCCAATAAACTGGTGTTGATAGGGCGAACATCAGTTCGGTAGCCCTCAATGTCTTGTGCATACCACAGGGCAAAAGTGTCATTGTCCCCAATGGTGAAAATCATCGCCCCCTTGTCTTCTTGGATAGAAGTTAAATAAGATTTTGCCACAGATTGAGCGGTATAGCGTCCTGATCGATCGTGATCATCCCAGTTTTGGTAGGCCATTAAAAATGGAACAGCAAGCAGACAAATGGCAGCTGCAATAGGTCTTGCCCATGCGTTGTTCCATACTCGTCTTAATTCGTTGGATAAGTAAAAGGCACCCATCCCAATCCATATGGCAAAGACATAGAAAGAACCCACTAGAGCATAGTCTCGCTCTCTGGGTTCAAAAGGACGTTCGTTGAGGTAAACTTTTAACGCTAATCCCGTGAAAAGGAAAAACAGCAATAATACCCAGAAGCGTTTTTTGTCCTGTTGATATAAAAACAGCAGCCCCATTAAGCCCAGGATAAAAGGCAAAAAGAAATAGGTGTTTCTTGCTTTATTGTTTTTTGCATCCTCGCTAATCGCACTTTGATTGCCTAAACGGATTTCGTCGATAAAGGGAATTCCGCTTAACCAGTTCCCGTGTAAAATGTCATATTTTCCTTGGATATCATCTTGCCTTCCGGCAAAATTCCAAAGGAAATAGCGCAGGTACATATAATCCACCTGATAGGTAAAAAAGTAGTAAAGATTCGCAAAAAAGGTGGGCTTTTCGATGTCGATATAACGCGCCATCGATTTATAAAATTGATGGTAATCTTCTCCGGTTAAAATTCCCTCTGCAGCATCCTGTCTAAATTGTTTAACACGTTGGAACAATTCTTCACTTCCTCTGTATTCTTTACGAATAGAGAATTCTAATGGGCCGGTGAAATTGATATAATTCTCGGCATGTTCTGAACTCCACAAGCGGGGGAGAAAACCTTTATGGTTACTGTTAGCATTAATCCGCGCATTTTCCCAATGGTTGACAATTACATAACGCCCAGTTTTTTCATTCCGTTCATATTTAGGTTTATCATCGATATATGGCTCGAAATCATCTTGACCGGCATACATGTCAGAGAACATAGGGCCATAGAACAGTTTTGTTTCTGGGTATTGTTCTAGGTTGTAGTAGGCCAATAATTGTCGCGCATCAGAAGGGGAGTTTTCGTTGATGACTGTATTGGCGTTTGCTCGAATGGGGAGCATAATCCAAGAAGAAAACCCTAGGAGTACAAACATTACACATAGAATTCCCGTGTTGAGGTTGATGTAGTTTTTTGCTCTGGTAAATCGCAAACTGTAGTAAAAGAAGACTAGAAATAAGATCCCTGTAATAATAGTTCCGCTATTAAAAGGTAGATTGACTTGATTGACAAAAAACACTTCCATTTTACTAAACAAGGCTAGGGTAGAGGGAAGTAACATTTTAAAGATAAAGAGCAGGATAGCGACAGAAACAATGTTGGCGGTGATAAAGTTTTTAAAGGTGACTTTTTTAGTGTTTTTAAAAAAGTAGAGCATCCCAATGGCAGGAATGGTCAGCAGTCCCATAAAGTGCACCCCAAATGAAAGTCCAATTACAAAGGCGATGAGCAGTAACCAGCGATCACCACGAGGCGTGTTCATTTCTCTTTCCCAGCGCAAGGCCATCCAGAATAAGGCAGACAGTATGCAGGTCGCCATGGCATATACCTCAGCTTCTACTGCGTTAAACCAAAAACTATCTGAAAAACAAAATGCTAGTGCACCTACTGCAGCACTCCCAAAATAGCCAATGGCTTCTCTCTTATCTGTAACTTCTTTAAAAGAAGGTAGTTTTCGCAATAAAAGGGTCAAGGATAAATAGAGAAAAAGAACAGTAAAAGCGCTTGAAAACACCGACATCAAATTCACCATCAAGGCGATTTTTTCTGGTCCGGTGGCAAAAAGGGCAAAGAAGGCCCCCATCATTTGGAAAAATGGCGCTCCTGGGGGGTGACCCACTTGTAGCTTTGCCGAAGTGGCAATATATTCTCCAGCATCCCAAAAACTCGCTGTGGGTTCAACGGTTAATCCAAAGGTGAGTAAGGCAATTATAAATACTTCTGTTGCGACAATGCGATTCCAAAAGGCAAGTTGTTTAGCTGTCATAGGTGGCCCTTAATGCTTACGAAAATACGTATTCTAAAATTAATTCTCTCGGGATTTAACAATTCCGTTTTTGTTTAATTAAAGCTTTTCAAAAAGGCCCAAGTTTTTGTTTTTTTGGACTTCGTCCCATAAAAAATATTGCCCTTGCATGGTGATGTAAACATTGGAGGAAAGAGTTTGTGAAAACGAGAGGGCACAGCCCAAATTAAAAAACCCATCAGAAGAGCTCCCAAAAGCATAAGGAATCATCGCCCCAGTTAAAACAATGGTTTTGTCCAGTGCAAGTTGTGCTAGACGTTTAGCTGTATACACCATGGTATCGGTGCCATGGGTAATAACGATTGATTTAGCGCTCGTGGTTGTACAAGCTTTTTCAATGCGCAGTAAATCCTCTTCTGTAAATGCTAAACTATCCTTTAATAATAAAGGGGTGACATGAATAGGGAGCTTACAGCGACTGCGCTTTAACATTTTGGGGATATGGGTGTGTTCAAAATACAATTCCCCTTTGATGTGGTCATAGGTTTTGTCAAAAGTACCTCCGGTAACGATGAGTTGTATCATTCTTTTTTTCATTTAAAAATAATGGAAAAATTAAAGAGTTGTGTTTTTTAAGCAACAATATTGTGTGGGGTTGTATGATTATTATTAATTGAATGTATACTTTAGTGTTCGTAGAATTTTACGTTTTTATTAAAAGATTGTATCAAGAAAGGAAAAAATTAGACAACCCGGTATATCATTCTTTATGTGAGACACATCAAGATAAAGCCCTTGAATATAAAGGGGTGAAATTTTATGACCCTGCATATTGTTCTTTTGGAGGAGTTATAGATCCGCTGGTTATGGCAAAAGATCTTGCTAATTATGCTCAGTTAGTTTCAGACTTTTTTATTGTTGGGACCGCACCGGTATTTGACACTAGCTTGATCTTAGTCGAAGAATTAGTTTGTTTACAAATGGTACTAGACAGCCCTATTGATTTAATACCCAAAGAAGAAATTGTTCCCCTTGAAAGTAAGGCACAAAAACAAGCTTTATATGAGTTGGTGAATTATGTTCAACCGGGGTATTTTAAACAAGAGACTTCAGCTTTAGGACGTTATATCGGGATATATCAAGACCAGCAACTGGTCGCGGTAAGTGGTGAACGCATGAAAATGAAGGGTTTTACTGAGATTAGTGCGATTGTAACTCATCCAGATTATACGGGTAGAGGCTATGCTAAACAATTGATAAAGCACTGCACTAAAAATATTTTTGAAGAGGGTAAAACGCCTTATTTACATGTAGTTGAGTCTAATGTTGCTGCGATAAATCTCTACGAAAATCTAGGCTTTTTTACCCGTAGAAAAATTAGTTTCTGGAAGTTAGCTAAGATCTAATGTAAAAGGCAACCAATTAGGTTTGGAAAGTCCTACTTTTATTTTAAATTTGCACCGCAATTGGCCCATGGTGTAACTGGCAACACGTCTGATTTTGGTTCAGAAGAGTCTAGGTTCGAGCCCTAGTGGGCCAACAGAAACCCTCAAGAAATTGAGGGTTTTTCTTTTTCCCTCCATCGTAGCTCATGAAAATTATGTACTTTAATCATTGAATTAAACCTAATTAGCATGAAAAAAGCCCGCATTTTGCTACTGCTGCTCCTTATACTCGCCGTAGTTTATATTACCCAAAAAGATACTTTACCCTCTTACACCCCAACAAGAGATTATATTGATCTAGAAGAAGAAATGGTAGAACAATTTATCTTGGCAAAAGATAGTTCTGTCATTGAATTACCCGAAGGTCATTTCTTATTCTCCCAATCCCTTAGTTTAGATAACAAAATCCACTTAACCATTAAAGGACAAGGAATAGATAAAACCGTGCTATCTTTTAAAGGACAAACTTCTGGCGCAGAAGGGATCAAGATTACCAATAGTCAAAACATCACCCTAGAAGATTTTGCGATTGAAGACGCCGTGGGCGATAATTTAAAAATAAGCGAATCAGACAGTATCGTCATGCGCCGTATTCGCTCTGCATGGACAGGAGAAGTTTCTGTTCAAAATGGCGCCTATGCGCTCTATCCAGTACTTTCTACTAATGTAATTATCGAAGAATGTGAAGCGATAGGCTCATCAGATGCAGGGATCTATGTGGGACAATCAAATAATGTGATTATTCGTAACAATAAGGCGTTTTACAATGTGGCTGGAATTGAAAGTGAAAACAGTACCAATGTTGAAATCTATGGAAATGAAGCCTATGAAAACACCAGCGGCTTATTGATTTTCAACCTTCCTGAACTCACTTTATACGGGGGGAATGTAAATGCCTATAACAATAATATTCACGATAATAACCTTACCAATTTTGCGGTAAAAGGTTCTATTGTTAGTGCTGTGCCAAAGGGAGCTGGAGTAGTGATTATGGCTACTAAAGATGTACAATTTCACAATAATATTGTCGCGAATCACAAAACGACCAACTTAAGCATCGTTTCTTATGAAATCTTTGCAGCTGAAGAAGACGAGCAACGTGAAGCAACAGTTAACGATCAAGCTCAAGCCAGAGGCTTAAGAGCGATTGAAAGTGATTATAAAGATGACAAAGCCTATAATCCTTATCCCGGGAGAATTGATGTAAGAGATAATCGTTTTTCTAACAAACATTTCTTCCCCACCTTTTCAAATGACTTTGGGATATTGTGGCTTGTAAAAAACAGTGGTAACATTCCAGATATTGCCTATGATGGAATTTTTGCTCCGGGGGGAACCCTTCAAGATGAAGAGCATAAAATATGTATTCAAAATAATGGTGAAGCCTCTTTTGTTTATCTCGATGCTGCACACGATTTTGAAGGTTTCACCAATGATCAAAGCCCATTTGATTGTTTAATAAATTAGAAAAGTGATCATGCGGATTGAAGGGGTAGGCATTGTATTGGCTTGTTTTTTATTGTGTTGTGCATGTGGTAGAACAGAGGATAAGGGCGTTGCGCCTAAAGCAAGAAAGGCCACAACAACACTAATTAAAAAAACAATTGCCACAGACGATCCTAAACTGCTTTCTGACTACGCCTTTTTTAAAGGAGAATTGAAAGATTTGACCCCCACAGAGCGGGTTTTCCCCTATGCCATTAACACCCCTTTATTTTCTAATTATGCCGAAAAGGCGCGCTTTATTTATTTACCTCAAGGAGAGTCAATGGATTTTACTGCAAATGGACCATTTGACTTTGATCCTGGCGCAATCTTAATCAAGAACTTCTTTTATCACGCAATTGAAGGAGATATCGCATCGCCCAGGAGGATTATTGAAACCCGTTTGCTAATCAAAGAAGAAAAAGGCTGGAAACCGCTTAACTACATTTGGAACGAGCAGCAAACCAATGCCGATTTGAATTATGTGGGGAAAAACATTGCAGTAAGCTGGGAGGATGCTCAAGGAGAAAATAAACATGTCAACTATGTAGTGCCTAATTTAAACCAATGTAAAAACTGTCATAGCAGCGACAATAACATTATCCCTATAGGGATCACTGCTGCCCAGTTAAATCAACGTTATACTGCTTTGCAACAAGAAATCAATCAACTGGATTATTTTAAGCAAGCAGGGATCTTAACTAACTTTAGCTCTGCCGCAGTCTACAAACCAATGCCCGTTTGGAATGATGTCCTTAATGCAAGTATAGAAGATCGTGCAAAAGCTTATTTAGACGCTAATTGTGCCCATTGTCATTCTGCTCAAGGAAGTGCAAAAAATTCAGGTTTGTATTTAAATTACCATCAAAAAGATCAACGTAAACGAGGTGTTTTAAAGCCGCCTATCGCTGCGGGGAAAGGGTCTGGAGATTTTAAATATGATATTGTTCCCGGTCATCCAGAAGAATCAATTTTTGTCTATCGAATGAGCAGTAATGATCCTGCGATTCGTATGCCAGAAATAGGCCGTTCTATCGTACATGAAGAGGGACTCGCCTTACTCACCCAGTATATCAAAGACTTAAAACAAAAAGATTAATCTTATTTTGCTTTTGAATCAATTAAGGTGATCGGCAATTACAATAAGAGAACTAAATTTTCTAATGTTTTGAGTATTCTATTCACGAAACACAGCTTCGGAAGAAACTATAAGGTCATGTTTTCGACAATAATCTGCCCTAAATTCCACGAGGGAATAAAATAGGTATAATAAGTTTCGTCTAAAATTTCAGTAAAGATACGCTCTTGTAGCACGGTTGAATTTCCTGTAATGATGGTAAGAGAAAAGGATCCTTGTTGGTTTTCACGCTTTGCTAGGGTTTCACGAACAAGCTCCAACGCTGGCTTATGCCTAAGACCGTGTAGATCAATTTCATCGGGTTGTGGAGTGCGTTTGGCCATATTATTTTTTGCAAAAATAAAAACCCCTGGCGGTCTTGGTAGCTTACCAGGGGCTTTATTAACCAAAATTATCAACTAGTATATGAAAATTATGATATAAAAGTAGCGACTAAACCCTCTTTGGGCTGTTAAAGCCCTGATAATGTTTTCACAAGGATACGTTAAAGTTTATAGAAGTATCCAAAAGAGATAGCCGTTCAAGACACAATAAAATGTTGCAGGAAAGCTTTGGATAAAGCGGTCTTTTATTTTGATGCGAACTCCAACACCAAATAACATCAATAGTGAGAGACCAAAACAACTAAATATTTGTAGAGGGATCCAATAAAAACCAGCTAAGGTTCCTATTCCACCCAACAACTGGAGAACGCCCGTTAGAGTCCTAAATTGCGGCACCCCATAGCGTTCGAACTCCTCAATTAAATAAGGACTACTTAAACAACCTATCCCGAAAAAGAGAAAGGAAACTCCCGAAAAGATTAAAAGAAAATTAAATATCATCCAGCGCAAAGGTAGTCATTACCTCCAAAGAGACATAGTCTAAGGTTTTTTGATGGGTCGCGGCAAGATTAATTTTTGGCGCAATCCTTGCGCGATAAGCTTCTAGCCATCGCGAGACACAGAGACACCAGTAGTCTCCCGCCACTAAACCAGGAAAGTTATACTGTGGATAAGCACGGGTTAAATCATTGCCTTTACTTTTTGAAAACTGTAAAAATTCATCTGTTACTACAACGCAAACAGTATGGGTACCCGCATCAAAAGGGCCAGTATCACAGCAGCCATTGCGGTAGGCTCCCGTCATGGGTGTTATCCCACAGACTTGTAAGGCTTCGCCAAAGACATTAAAGGAATCTGCTTTCATCGAGATAAAGAATAATTGAGTCCTATAAAGAAACGAATTCCCTGGTTAGGAGCATAGATATAAGTGGGATCAAAACTTAGTGCGTAAGGATTTTGATTCGTTGCTTGAATTGTTCCGCTTGCGTCATATTGCACATTGCGATCAAAAGGATCATCACTGCGCGCAATTAAAAAAGGATTGTTTTTTGTCGGGGTCCAATCGAGCAGATTTTTTACCCCTATAAAAAAGTTCCAATCGTTTTCCTTTTGATAGCTTAGCTTAATGTTTTGAATACTCCACACGGGCGAGAATTCTGCTCTAGGATCAAGATCTCCTAATAAAGGTAGTCGCATGGGCCCATAAAGATTCCCCGTATAATCTAGGCGCAACTTTTCAATCCATATAGGAGTGGTAATCGCCCAGGTTATCGACCATTTTTCGGTAAATACAGGGCGAACTTTATTGTTGTTTTCTTGGGTAAAAACATCTAAAAGACTCCCCCCTAATTGTGCGCGAAATCGACCATAATTGGCTTCAATATTGATGCTTGCTCCTTGAGAAACAGCATGACCGTTGAGGTTGTTATAACGAATTTCATTAGGGTTAGTGTCAAAATCAGGAAGGATTTGATTGGTAAAATAGGTATGCCATAGGGAAGTATCAATTCCTAGAATCCATCCGTTGGAGGTATAGATTTTTTTGTAAAAGTTGAGGTTGATGTTATACGATTGTTCTGGGGATAAATCTTCTTCAATCACTAAATCTCTTACACCAGTGAGTGCTGCGTGGTCTTCGGTAAAAATATTCACGACCCTAAACCCTTTTCCTGCATTGAGCCGAAGCAGTGTCTGCTCGTCAAAATTGATTTTGTATCCCGCCCGTGGCGTGGCAATAATGCCGTGGTCTGGATGGTGATCAAGCCGCATGCCTAGCAGGAGTTTATGACGCACTTTTAGGGCGATTTCATCTTCTATAAAGACGCCCGGTAACCAGTAGCGATTGGGGTTGTTTACTGTGGCAATTTCAGTAGCAGGAGTATTGTCGTCATACCAACTATAGCGGGTGCTTAGCCCACCCAACCATTGATGTCGTCCACTCTCTTTACGCCAGATGCCTTGCACAAAACCAATCCGCTCTTTGGCTTGAAAAGCCATATCACCATAAAAAGAGTCCTGATCGTGATCTATATATGAATATTGAACTTCCCATTGATCGGATAGGTTTTGGGCGCCAATAATTTCAAAACGTTTGGTAAAGATACTTTCTCCATAGATTTGATCTCCTCCGCGATATGCATCGGTCCAATCTAATTCTCCGCCCCAGCGATCTTCATACAAATAGCGAAAGGCGAATGATCCTTTTAGGGAAGGGTTGTTTGTCCAAGCAAACTTTTGAAAGAGCGAAAAGCGTTTTTGCTGGGTAACATCGGTAAAGTTATCGTTGTTATGGTCTATAGGATTGTCGTAGATAAACCCATTGATGCCCGTTAGAAAATGGACATTCTCGTTGATTTTTCCAGAGGATCCAAGGTCTGCATTAAACTCTTGCCAAGAGGTCCCATAGATGTAATTAAAAAAGCGCGGACTGTATTCTGGCAATTTTGTGATCACATTGATTAATCCCCCCACTGCTTGACTCCCATACAAGGTGCCTGATGGCCCTTTGATGATTTCAACCTTTTCAATCATTCCTGTTGGGATACCACTTAAGCCATAAACACTGGCTAAGCTACTTACAATGGGCATTCCATCAATTAAGACAAAAGTGTAGGGACCTTCTAAACCATTAATGTGAATGTCCCCGGTATTGCAAACAGAGCAATTTATTTGCGGCCTGATACCGTTAATGTATTGTATTCCTTCAAAGAGATTAGGCGAGGGGTTTTGTTGTAAAAATTCAGGGGAATAGATTTCTACAGGAATCGTGCTTTCTAGGCGATTCACCGGTTTTAGATTCCCAGAAATAATGATTTCATCCAAAGAACTATCGGGTAAAAGAATCAACTCGCCAAGATCCTGTTCGCTTTCGCTAATGCTAAGGGTTGTTTTTTGCGGTAAAAAGCCAACATAAGAAAACACTACAGAGTAATTCCCCTTTGGTAAAGTATTAAAGATAAAAACTCCATCAAGATTAGTTACTCCCCCTTTATTGATGGAAGGGAAATAGACCGTTGCCCCAGCAATGGGTTTTACTCCATCACTTACGCTCCCTTTGAGCTGTGACCGGACAATTATGCTAGAGAGTAGTAAAACGAAGAATAAGGCTTTTTTCATTATTTTTTCCGCGGTCTTTTAGACCGCTGCAAAGGTCCGCCCTTTTTAAGGGACTACCATTAAATCAAACCTTTATAAAAAGATTATTCAAAACCCTGTACCCCTTGTACTGTGGTGTATTTTAAAGTAAAGCGTTTATCTGGATTGATAATCTTATAGGCGGTTTGCACCGCCAAAGTAGCCTCGTGGAAACCACAGAGAATCAGTTTTAATTTCCCAGGATAGGTATTCACATCTCCTATGGCAAAAATGCCAGGGATATTGGTTTGATAATCTAAGGTATTATCTACTTTGATCGCGTTCTTTTCAATCTCTAGACCCCAGTTGGCAATTGGACCTAGCTTTGGCGATAAACCAAAGAGGGGTAACCAAGTGTCCACTTCAACCGTTTTATTGGGTTGATCCTTCTGCTTAATTTCAATTGATTTTAGGGTGTCCTCACCGTTTAGTCCAATGATTTCTGCATGGGTATAGAAATCAATTTTTCCTTCTTTTTGCAATTGATACGCTTTTTCAACCGAGTCTTTATGGGCTCTAAAAGTATCGCTTCGATGAACAAGACCGACAGAGGTGTTGTTGTGTTCGGCAAAATAAATCGCCCAGTCTAAGGCAGAGTCTCCACCACCAGAGATAAAGATTTTCTTTCCAATAAAAGCATCGGGTTCTTTGACCATGTATTCCACGCCATTTTTTTCAAATTTAGGAAGGGTGTCAATCTTTGGTTTACGGGGTTCAAAACTCCCTAACCCTCCAGCGATCATTACTACGGGTGCTTGATGCTGTGTTCCTTCACTGGTGGTGACAATAAAACTACCGTCTGCTTGTTTTTCAATGGTATCTGCGCGTTCCCCTAGGGTAAATCCAGGTTTAAAAGGAGCGGCTTGTTCCATTAAGTTATCGACCAGTTCGCCTCCTAAAACACTGGGATAACCGGGAATATCATAAATGGGTTTTTTAGGATAAATTTCGGTCAATTGTCCTCCCGCTTGTGGGATGGCATCGATTAGATGGCATTTGAGTTTCATCAAACCTGCCTCAAAAATGGCAAATAAGCCTACTGGGCCTGCCCCTACAATGATGATATCTGTTTTAATCATTTTTTTCTTCTAATAACAATTTAGTTCTTTCATTCATTTCAATCACTTTTGACTCAAAATCTCCTTTAAGGGTCTGCCTGTAGTCCCTAAGTGTATTGAGCAGGTCATCAATTTCATCGGGTAAAAATCCCTCTAAAAATTGACGCATTCTTTTTGCAATCGTTGGAGATTTTCCATTGGTAGAAATCCCAATTTTTAAATTTCCTTTTGTAACGATCCCCCCCATATAGAAGTCACAAAGGTCGGGAGTATCTGCCACATTTACTAATATTCTTCTTTTGTTACAAGCAAGTCTTACTTTTTGATTCACCGCTGGGGAATCAGTCGTTGCTATAACGATGTTCTTTTTGTGTAAATCCCACAAGCGAAAACGACGTTTTATGACACATACTGGTTTGTCTTTTATAAAAGCTTTTGTCTCTTCACGAAGAAAAGGTGCAACAAGGGTGATTTTTGCCTTTGGCGAAGATTTTAATAAAAACTCCATTTTTTCTAAGGCAACATATCCTCCTCCTACAATTAAAAATTCCAATTGGTGTGCCTTGAGAAAAATTGGATAAAGTGGATTTAACTCTGGCATACCATAGGTTTTAGGTTCTTGTATTGGGTAATATGATCTACGACACTTTTGCCAAAAATAATATTCGCTGGGTTAGTGATTTGATATTCTTCTTTTAAAGAGACAATATTGTCTAAGGTTCCCACGATTACTTTTTCATTTGCTGTCGTTCCATTTTGAATGATTGCGACAGGATAATTTTTGGGTTTGTGTTGTGCAAATGTTTTGATGATTTTATTTAAAAAACGCATACCCATTAAAACGATTACTGTGGCATTTGTTTGTGCCGCAAGAGGAATATCTTTTGAGATTTCTCCGTCTTGCGTGTGTCCAGTTGTAATCCAAATGCTTTCGTTTTCTCCTCTTTTTGTCAAGGGAATTTGATGTTGTGCAGCAATGCCAGTATAAGATGAAATCCCTGGGATAACTTGGGTAGGGATGTTAAAAAGAGAAGCATAATGCAATTCCTCTGCTGCACGACCAAAGACCATAGGATCTCCTCCCTTTAAGCGAACTACTTTTTTTCCTTTTAAGGCATAGCTAATCAAAAGGCTATTGATGCCTAATTTAGTTTAGTTAAAAGCTTGCTTTAAATCTGCTTTTAGATCTTCGACATCTTCTAAACCAACAGAAAGGCGCACTAAGTCTTGGGTCACCCCAGTTTCTTTTTGCGACGCTTCGTTTAATTGTTGGTGCGTAGTACTGGCTGGGTGAATAATCAAGGATTTAGAATCTCCAATATTCGCTAGTAGAGAGAAAATCTTTGTATCATCTGCTACTTTTTTCGCCGCACCAAAACCACCTTTTAAACCAAAGGTGACAATTCCACTTTGTCCTTTTGGTAAATACTCTTTGGCTAAGCCATTGTATTTACTTGCCGCTAAACCTGGGTAGTTTACCCATGCGACTTCTTCTTGATGCGCTAACCAAGTTGCAATTTCTAAAGCGGCTTTAGAGTGTTGTTGCATGCGAATGCTCAATGTTTCTAAACCTTGAATGATTTGGAAACTGTTGAATGGACTTAAGGCTGCGCCAAAGTCTCTCAGACCTTCGATACGAACCTTAGCAATAAAAGCAGTTGGTCCTAAAGCTTCGTGATAAACAAGACCGTGGTAACCTGCACTAGGTTCTGTAAATTCTGGGAACAAACCATTGCCATAGTCAAAGGTTCCTGCATCAACAATCACTCCTCCCATGGCCGTACCATTTCCATTGATGAACTTTGTTAAAGAGTGAATCACAATATTTGCTCCGTGCTCGATAGGGTTGAGCAAGGCGGGTGTAGCAACAGTGTTATCTACAATAAAGGGAACTTTAGCTTTTTTGGCGAAGCCTGAAATAGTTTTTAAATCAAGTATATCTAATTTAGGGTTCCCTAGCGATTCTGCGAAGAATGCACGGGTATTGTCCTGTACAGCAGCTTCGAAATTAGCAGGATCGTCTGGATCAACAAAAGTGGTGGTGATCCCTAAACGAGGTAGGGTAACGCTCAATAAATTATAAGTTCCTCCATATAAACTATTTGAAGCAACAATATGGTCTCCTGCTTTGAGTAAAACCATCAATGCAGTTGCAATTGCTGATGTTCCAGAAGCAGTAGATACTGCAGCTATTCCACCTTCAAGGGCAGCTAATCGCTGTTCTAGCACATCATTTGTTGGGTTGTTTAAACGCGTGTAAATGTATCCTGGCTCTGCTAACGAAAATAAGTTAGCAGCATGTTCTGCGCTATCAAATACATAGGCAGTAGATTGATAAATAGGTACAGCACGTGTTCCTTGTGTTTTGTCTACTTCATGTCCTGCATGAAGAGTCTTGGTGTTGAAGTTAAAATCTCCCATTTTTTTCTTTTTATGGTGCAAATGTAGGGGAGCCTTTTTAAATAAACAAGTAAAACCTATAAACTTTATAGGGATTAAGTGGATTTATTATTTTTCCCCTATATTTGATCCTATAAATACAGAATTAAGTGATTTCAAAGAAATGCAAATATGCCATTAAGGCTTTATTATATTTAGCTGATAACCAATCTGAAGATCGATCTATATTTTCAACTGAAATCGCTGAAAAGGAAAACATCCCTCAAAAATTTCTAGAAACGATCTTGAGAGAATTACGCAATTTTCAATTGCTCCAAAGTAAACGAGGGAAAACCGGAGGATATAAACTACTCAAAAAACCTTCTGATATTAAGTTAGCTGAATTGATGCGTATGATGGATGGTCCTATTGCATTATTACCCTGTGTTTCTCTTAATTACTATGCGCCCTGTGATGAGTGCGACGAAAAAACATGCAGCATAAAACCTGTCTTTGAACAAGTACGCGATCAAACCCTTTCTATTTTAGGGAATACGACCATAGAAATGATGCGTTAAAATCCTTTAAACTTCGATTTTTTTCCAACTGCCCTGCTTGAAAAAATAAATACTCACTAGGCTAAGAACAATTTCAGCAATCTATGAAAAAATAGAGTAAAAAGATTTTTTTTACTAGCCCAAAAGCTAGGGAAAAGATCAATAGTTTTTTTTATTTCCTTTTTTCATAGTCCACTAATATAACTGCCCAAAGCGTCTTTAAATTGAAAGCCTTCTAGGGTGCGGTATTTATTCAAACGTTTATTGGCTTCAAGTCCCCATAATAAAAATTCCATCATAAAGTGAGTGTCTTCTTCTGGACAAGTTGCTTGATGGGTATCAAGGATATTTTTGATATCAGGAATGTTTTCTAGAGTATCTCGATAGAGCCCATCGTCGAGGGTATCTTCTAAAAAGAGTTCGTTGTCGCTAAAGAACCATCCTAAAAGTTTGTCATAAGGGCCTTCTTCATCTTGTTTTTCTAGCTTCTTTATCTCTGGGAAATAGTCTGGGAAAAGGGTTTTACAGGCTTGTGAAATCAAGTGATAAGAGATTTGTTCTGCTCCTTCTTGTTCTCCTTCATAGACCAACTCTACTTTTCCGTTAATGGCAGGAATGATACCTAAAAAGTCAGACATACGAATGCAAGTACTTTCTTCACCATTGATTAAGATTCTGCGTTCTGCCGTACTGATCAGGTTTTCAAAAGCGGTGATACTCATACGTGCACTCACTCCGCTTTTTGCATCGACATAATCGCTTTTACGGGCTTCAAAACCTATTTGCTCTAGGATATCTCTGGCCAGTTCTGGGATGTGAATTTGAGCTGCGGTGCCTTCTTCCATTTTTACTTCTTGAGCAGTAATGGCTTTGGCAATTTCACGGCTATGCGGGTAGTGGGTTAGGATTTGTGATCCAATACGATCTTTTAGAGGAGTTACAATACTGCCTCGATTAGTATAATCTTCTGGGTTAGCGGTAAAGATGATTTGTGTTTCAATAGGCAGTCGCAATTTAAAGCCACGAATTTGGATTTCTTTTTCTTGTAGTATAGAAAATAAGGCTACTTGTATTCTGGCTTGTAAATCGGGTAATTCGTTTAACACAAAGATACAGCGGTGGGCACGGGGGATCATTCCAAATTGAATTACCCGTTCATCGGCATAAGAGAGTTTTAAGTTAGCGGCTTTAATGGGATCAACATCGCCAATAAGGTCGGCTACTGTTACATCTGGCGTCGCTAATTTTTCAAAAAAGCGATCATTACGATGCAGCCATTCAATGGGCGTATTGTCGCCCAGTTGTAAGATTAATTCTTTGGCTTCACGACTAATAGGATCAAGGGGGTCGTCGTTGATTTCTGAGCCCGTTACAACTGGTACCCACTCGTCTAACAACTGTGTCATTTGACGGGCTAAACGGGTTTTGGCTTGTCCACGTAAACCGAGTAGATTAATGTTGTGTCCCGATAGAAGTGCGCGTTCTACATCTGGAATAACCGTGTTTTCATACCCGATTAAGCCTTCAAAAGTGGCGACACCATCCCGCAAACGCTGGCGTAAGTTTTTTGCTAATTCGTCTTGTATGTTTTGTGGCTTATAGTCTTTTTTTTTAAGGGCGCCAAGGGTATTAATATTAGGTGAACTCATAGTGGGTTGTTTCTTTATTCTAAGCGTTTTTTTCTGTTTTTTTCATAGTCTTCGAAAATCATTTCGCCCAAGCCTTTTAAGCCGGTAAAAAAGGCTTTTCCGTGATTTGCTTCGGTAAAGGTGCGCACAAACTGTTGCAGATAGGGATCTTGTGCAATCATAAAAGTGGTAATGGGGATTTGTAATTTTTTGGCCTGACGGGCCATGTTGTAACATTTTTCAACGATGGTATCGTCTAAGCCTACACTGTTTTTATAGTAACTACCATCGGGGAGTTTTAAGCAACTGGGTTTCCCGTCGGTAATCATAAAAATTTGTTTGTTGCTGTTCTTTTTTCGGCGGAGTAAATCAATAGCCAACTCCAACCCAGCAACAGTATTAGTATGATAAGGACCCACCACGAGGTAGGGGACTTCTTTTAAGGAAATGGGCCAGGCGTCATTCCCAAAAACGAGTATATCAAGGGTGTCTTTAGGGTAGCGGGTGGTGATTAATTCTGCTAGGGCCATGGCGACTTTTTTCGCTGGGGTAATGCGGTCCTCCCCATAGAGAATCATGCTGTGACTAATATCGATCATCAGGACCGTACTCATTTGGGTTTTAAAAAAACTGTCTTCTACCACTAGGTCGTCGTGCTGCAGGGTAAAGTCATTTCCTACCGATCGAATTTGAGCATTTTTAATGCTCTGGGTCATGTCGATTTTTTCTAAGGCATCGCCAAATTGATAGGCTTTAAATTCGCCGGTATTGTCCTCGCCTTGGCCTAATTTTTTGGTTTTATGATTTCCAGCATTGGATTTTCTAAGCTTCCCAAAGATTTGCTTTAATGCGTATTCTCGTAAAAGTTTTTCGGTCTTAGGAGCAAGGGCCATGCCGTCACCTTTTCCACTGCCCGTCCCTTTGGGTTGGATATAAGACTTCTGTAATAGATCATCGACAAAATCATCAATGGTATAGTCGTCGTCGGTCAATTGATATTCCCGGTCGAGTTCTCTTAACCAATCAATGGCTTCGTCAAAATCTCCAGAGGTGTGAGTGATTAATTCTTTAAAAATCTCAAACAAGCGCTCAAAGGGCGTTTGTTCCTTTGCACGGTATCTAGAAAACCGTATTCCAAGGGAAGTGATTTCATATTTCATAGCCCTTAAAAGTACGGTTTTTTTTAAGAAATTATGCCGATTTAATTTAGGTTCACTACAAGTCGTCCAGTAACTGTTCTGCCCAATTTAGGGAAGCTAGGGAGCGCCCTAAAACGATTATTTAGCACATTAATCCCTGCTAACTCAAAACGCAAGGACTCACTTAATTTTAAGCCTAAGGTGATATCGACTAGGTTTTTAGCTGGAACATTACCTGGAAAAACAGCACTATTAGATGTAAAGCTATAGTCCCATTAATAATTAAGCGAAGCGGAAACAATAATTTCATCAAATCGATTTGAAAAAGACAGTTGAAATTCTTGGGGTTGATCGTTGTTTACGGTAAAACTAAGGTTGTCAAAGCCAACAAAAGAGATGACTAGCTCAAGCGGAAAAGCTTGTTGAGTAGTTAAATTAAATTCTCCTTGTAAGTCTGTAACAGTTCCTTCATTTGTCCCTTTAACAATAACAGTAGCACCGTATAAGGGTTGACCTTCGTCGTCGAGAACAGTACCGCTTAAAGTGTTTTGGGCAAAAGAAAAAACAGGAATAAAAACAAGCAAAAAAAGGGTTTTCCCCCAACATAGGTTTTTCATGATTGATAAGATTAGGTTAGACGAATATGAAAAAAATAAATATCTAAACAAAAAATCATTGAAATAACCTATATTTGCACCACATTCTAAACACAACGATTGGGAGACTTAAGGTCTTCTTTTTTTTTAGATGAGTTTTAAAGAAAAGGTAGAAGCACTCGTAAAAGAAGCCTTGGTGGAAAATCCAAGTCTCTTTTTAATTGACCTCACCATTCGTGGGGATAACAGTATTCGCGTGCTCCTAGACGGCGATCAAGGGGTTACTTTAGAAGCTTGTATGCAAGTAAGTAGAAAAGTAGAACACAACCTTGATAGAGAAGAAACAGACTTTTCAATTGAAGTAAGTTCTTGCGGTGTAGGGTCTTTATTGACTATCCCCAGACAGTTTAAAAAGAATGTATCACGGAAGCTAGAAGTGACCGATAGTGAAGACAAGCAGGTGCAGGGCACCCTTGTTGAAGCAACCGACGCTTCTTTTACTTTACAATGGAAAGCGCGAGAGCCTAAACCTGTTGGAAAAGGAAAAGTAACTGTAACAAAGACAAGAGAATTTCAATACGGCCAATATAAAATTGCCAAAGTAATCGTATCTATTTAAGTAATTAATTATGGAAAATATAGCATTAATTGATTCGTTTTCAGAGTTTAAAGATGAAAAACTCATTGACAGAGTTACCTTGATGGTAATTCTTGAAGAAGTATTTAGAAATACCTTAAAACGCAAGTTTGGGTCAGACGACAATTTCGATATCATTATTAATCCTGACAAAGGGGATTTAGAAATTTGGCGAAACCGTATCGTTGTGGCAAACGGCGAAGTAGAAGATCCCAATCAAGAAATTGAATTAAAAGAGGCACATAAAATTGAGCCAGATTTTGAAGTAGGAGAAGATGTGTCTGAAGAAGTAAAGTTAATTGATTTAGGACGCCGCTCAATTTTGACCTTGCGTCAAAACCTTGTGGCTAAGATTCACGAGCACGACTCGACAAATATCTTTAAACAATTTAAAGAATTAGAAGGAGAATTATATACCGCAGAGGTACACCATATTAGAAGCCGTGAAGTCATCTTGTTAGACGATGAAGGCAATGAATTGATTTTACCAAAGGACCGCCAGATAGGATCAGACTTTTACCGTAAAGGAGATAATGTACGCGGAATCATTGAAACTGTAGAAATGCGTGGCAACAAGCCTAGAATTATTTTTTCTAGGACCTCGCCAAAGTTTTTAGAGAAGTTATTCGAACAAGAAATCCCAGAAGTATTCGACGGCTTAATCAACATTAAAAAAGCAGTACGTATCCCTGGAGACAAAGCAAAAGTTGCT
>Ga0209653_1001021_pt1 | contig 23303 bp, 34 predicted proteins | sample SaaInl6LU_22_DNA_FD_184644 | JGI IMG/M metagenome (GOLD analysis project Ga0209653, IMG submission 184644) | Marine microbial communities from expanding oxygen minimum zones in the Saanich Inlet - ESP_116LU_22_DNA (SPAdes) (version 2) | ecosystem: Environmental > Aquatic > Marine > Intertidal...
TTTAGCATTGTTTAACATTTTTAGCATTGTGTTTGTGTCTCTCCCTATCTATTCTTTTTGTAATGTTATAACATATCAAACTATGTTAAACATTCTTAACAATCTTTCCACATTGTGGAACATTATTTAAAAATAATACTTGCATCTATTTTTATTTTCATGTTATAATTAATCATGAGATAAAATGCAATAACTAGGAGTAGTAGCATGAAAACTAAGACAGTAAAAGTATTCGGTAAAAGAGTAGCAGTATATGGCAATCGTAACAGAGTGGTCAAGAATAGGTTTGGAGTATCTAGGGGTACTACATTCACGGGCTTACACTTTGGTAAGGCAAGCCATTATCTACACATACCAGCACTATCTCAACGTAGTTTTGGTGGTGTTAAAGACATAGTTAATATTTAATATTGACTTTGTAGGGGTGCAATAGTATAGTCTCCATAATGTACTATTGTACCTTGTAACAGCTAGGAGTAGAAAAGATGACTTATAACTTAATAGGCGTAGGTAATAACGCTAAGACTATCAAAGGTGATGGCTCGGAATATATGACAGGTATTCAATATATGAAGCCAGAGAAAACAGAATACAAAGGCAAGGTGTTTAACCTATGTGCAATGGCAGGTGTAGCAGGATGCGCTAAAGGGTGTCTCAATACCGCAGGGCGTGGGCAGATGGGTGTAGTCCAGAAAGGTAGATTGCGTAAGACTATGCTATACTTGTCTGATAGGATAGGCTACATGGATAACCTCTTTAAGGACTTAGTTAAGTTTAGTAGTAGATACACAAAGCAAAACATAAAGCCATGCATCAGGTTAAATGGTACTAGCGATATACAATATGAGAAGACAGGTATCATGCAACAATTTCCAGAGGTACAGTTTTATGACTATACTAAAATTGTAAAACGTGCTTATGCCAAGCTTCCAGATAATTATCACTTGACATTATCATATAGCGAAGCTAACATGGATTATGCCAATCACGTTTATCAGGCAGTACTAGATACAGGTATCAACATGGCAGTAGTATTCAGGGATAAGTTACCCAAAACATTCAGAGGATTACCTGTTATAGATGGAGATAAGGATGACCTAAGATTCCTTGACCCGAAAGGTGTAGTAGTAGGACTAAAAGCTAAGGGTAAAGCTAAGCTTGACAAATCAGGTTTTGTAATTGACGTAAAATAAAAGGGAGTAGTAACATGAGAACAACAAAAAGAATGTTAGAAACAAGATTATTAAGAATTAATACTAGACTAGGCACAGAATTTTCGTTAAATACCGAGACATATTATGGCGGTTATGAATTGACAACAGAGAATGGTAATATAATTCACTACAGAATACCAGCCAGAGAGATGCTAAAGTATCTAGATGGATTGCTAACAGGCATGGACATGCAAGAATGGGGAGCTTACACATGATATATTATATACTAGTATTTGGTGCAATCTTTTTACCGCTAGGATTATGGTACATAGACGCAACAATTAGAAAGGATTTAGATAAATGGGACATAAAAGAATAGAGATAGAGTTACCAGATTTAGAACAAAAGCTTTCATTGGTACAAATAACACATGATGATGGACACGTACAACATGAGATAGGTTTACTACATTATTATGAGGATGATAGAGGGTATGGTTTAATAGGTGACCCTATATTTACTAACGATTTACAAGAAATGTTTGACATAGTAGACTATGCTATGAAGGGTAACTATAATATTTTTAAGAATACTATTGACATAAAACTTGATGATGGTGTACAATTAGAATTAATAGTAGACAATACAAGGGACACAGACTAACAATGAATTGTTTACGCTGTAGAACAGAGCTTATATGGGGCAATGACCATGACATATCAGACGAGAGTGGAGAGTTTGCTATCCTGTCTATCTTGTCTTGCCCTAACTGTAACGCATTAGTAGAGGTATATTACCCGAAGGAGAGTGGATGTGAAAAGCTATGATATAAAACTAGAAGTAACTATGTGGTACGATAAAAACTATACTATCGAAGCACATAATAAAAACCAAGCTATGAAAATAGCAAAAGATTATGCTAAACATGATTTAGAATGTTTTGAAAATGTGGATTTGATATCAGATGAAGGAGAAAGCTGGACATATGGGGACATAGAACTACAAGAAGTTTATACAGAGGAGAATGAAGATGGCAAATCACACAGACAATACTGAAAGATTAAACGAATTAGATTTAAAAGCATTTAAAGATGGGGTAGCAGATGCTTGCTTGCGTGGCACAAGAGATGAGAAGCAAACACGCTACTACTACTACAAGCAAGGCTACGACTTTGGCATGGTACTATACTCAGACATGATACAGGAGAATAATAATGTATAGATACTACGTAACATACGCATGGCAAGGCAAGGGGCATGAAATTATTATAGTAGCTGATAGTGAACAAGAAGTACGTAGAGTTATGGATTACTATGATATAGTAGATATAAAATAAGAGGAATAGTTATGAATAGTATTGACTTGTTACATATACAAGTGCTAGAATATTTCAAAGAAGAACTAAAGAATAGACTTGACGAACAGGAACAACCAGTATATCTATGGTTAGATTTAAAGATAAAGGAAATAAAAAACAGGAAAGAATAAACAAGAAGGGGACTGGCAACATGAATATATTTTATCTAAGTGAGTACGCAGACGAGGCGGCAGAGATGCATTGTGATAAACACGCAAGCAAGATGGTGTTAGAGACAGTACAGATGATGAGTGCCGCACATAGATACCTTGATGGTGATGAGTATGCAGACAGGGTAGGTTTGTATAGCATGGGCAAGGGTCACATGAACCACCCATCTACTAAGTGGGTACGTGCCAGTGAACAGCACTACTACTGGACACTAGAGTTACTATGGTATCTATCAGCAGAGAAGCTACTCAGGTTTGGTACACCACACAAATCAGCTAGTCTTATAGATGCACTAGCAGTACCACCTGAGAACATAGAAGACAATGGTTTTGTACCACCACCACAGTGTATGCCTGACAAGTACAAGTGTGATGATACTGTGCAAGCGTACCGCAATTACTATCATGGTGAAAAACCATTTGCAGTTTGGAAATACACACAACAACCTACATGGTGGAAGGGATATGGATATGCGTAATGAATATGATGATGGATATGTAATGGGGTACTTCAATGGGTATCATGGGTTGACAAGTGTTAATCCTTATGATAGAATGAAACAACCACAGTATTATATTAAGTATGGTTCAGGATACCAACGAGGTAAGCTATTGAAAGTAAAGGAGAATAAAGAATGAGCATGGGGTTCAAGCCCTGTCCACACTGTAAGGGTAAGGGTGAAGCAGAGGCTCTACTTGCAGTAGATGGACAGATAGAGTGGTTCTGTTCTAATTGTCACAAGTCTTGGACAGAGACACCTACTGATTTAACTACAATATATCAAGACGTTTATACAAAGGAAGAGGTAACTTAATTATGGTATTACTAACAACAATATTTATAGTAGGACTACTAGCAGTATCACTATATGGATGTGTTGATAATGACACAGATGTGAGTGTACTACAGACTGTAATCATGTCAGTAGGAGTAGTAGTTATAGGACTAGCAGGACTAGTAGCTATATAAGGTATGTAAAGGGGGCTTTCTCTTGGTTGTAACTTTAGAAACAAATGAAACAGAAACTGACCTCATACAAGAACAGTTATCACTAGAAACAGACATGCTTACTGGTGGTATACAACGATATAGAAGTGAGGTATCAAAAGCAGTAGACAAGGGCATGGAATCTAACACTGTGTATGGCAGAGCTATAGTATCCAGACTTGTTGAGACTGTAACAAATGGACTGAAAGATTATCTAGCTCATCCTACTAATACTAGTAGAGATATTGCTTGGAAAAAATTAAAAGAGATGTTACCTGAAGAGGTAGCCTATCTATCCATAGTATCAATGGTTGATTCCATTAGTAGGAAGAACACCCTACTGTATGTAGCCAGAACTATTGGTGGTAACGTGGAGATACAAGACAGGCTAGACAGATGGGTACACAGTGAAGGAGATGTAGCAAAGAATACAATCAAGTCAGCCATGAAGAAAGCTTATGGTGCTAGACGTTATGGTCTGACTAACAAGATGAACAAGGATGGGTACGAAGAAAGTGCTTGGTTAAAATCTGAGCGAGTACACGTAGGTTTCAAGATGATAGACATCATCATACAGACAACAGGTATAGTTAAGCTTGACACACAGCTAGTATCTAGTAAGCGTAGGGCAACCTATGTCATACCTACTGAAGATACTATGGATTGGATAAAAGCTTTTAACGAATACATTGAACCATCAAGACCTAGATACTTACCATGTATTATACCACCTAAAGAGTGGACAAGCGTAAAGGGTGGTGGGTATCATGGACATGACATAGATGAACTACCTATAGTGAGGCGCAAATGAGTTTGAATACACACTTAAACAGGCTACAACAACAGGACTTGTCACAAGAATACTCTTGTCTCAACACACTACAGGATACTGAATGGAGAATAAATAAAAAAGTTCTTGAAGTCATACGTAATCTGTGGGATAATGGACAGGAGTGGGGCAAGCTACCTGCAAGAGAGGACGTACCCTTACCAGTATATCCTTTCACTAAAGAGCCTGACCAGATGACTGAGGAAGAGAGGAATGAGTTTCGTACATGGTCACGCAAACGAAATGCTATCTACTCCCTTAACAACCGTAGCGTGAGCAAACGTATACAAGTAGAACGAACACTACAGATAGCAGAGCAGTACGCTAAGTACGACAGGTTCTACTATGTGTGGCAGAATGACTTTCGTTCACGCAAGTATGCAAGTAGCACGTTTCTCTCACCTCAGTCTGCTGATTGGAGCAAGTCACTACTTGAGTTTGGATACTCAATGACTATTAATAATTGGGATGATGCAAGATGGTTGTGTATTCATGGTGCTAACCTATTCGGTAATGATAAGGTATCTCTGAATGACAGAGAGCAGTGGGCTTGGGACTTTGCAGATGAAGTACACAGGATAGTAGCTAATCCTTATGACAACCAGCTATGGTTAGAAGCAGACAAACCCTTTCAGTTCTTAGCTTGGTGTTATGAGATGTCAGCCCTTGTTAAGAATGGGTGGGGACATGCAACAAGACTACCATGTGCAGCAGATGGTTCTTGCAATGGACTACAACACCTCTCTGCAATCCTCAGGGATGAGGCAGGGGGCAAGGCAACTAACCTTATACCTAGTGACCTACCGCAAGACATCTACACTCAAGTAGCAGAGGCTACAATCGCTTCTATTAAGGCAGAGGATACAGAGTTAGGACGTATGTGTTTAGAGTTTGGCATTGATAGGAAGATAGCTAAGCGTCCTGTTATGATAGTACCCTACTCTGGTACTCGTCATGCCTGTAGGACTTACATAACAGAAGCACTAGAAGATAGGATAAAAGCAGGTACTCCTAACATATTTGGAGATGACTTGTTTGAGGTATCAGCCTACCTAGCTAGACATGTATGGGATGCAATCAGTAATGTTATTGTGTCTGCTAGAAGGGTAATGGATTATGTTAAGGAAGTTAGTGAAGTCTATACTAACCACCAAAAACATATGGAGTGGGTTACACCTACTGGTTGGTTAGTACTCCAACAGTATAGTAACTCACAGCAGAAGCGTATCAAGACACACATCAATGGGGATATTGTATCTCTATCCTTTCCTAAGGATAAACCTGATACTGTGAATAAGAGTAGAACAAGTCTAGGTGCTAGTCCTAATTTCATTCACAGTCTTGATGCGTCAGCTATGACTAAGACTATTAACAAAGCTACCAAGGTAGGTATTCAAGACTTTGCTATGGTGCATGACAGCTACGGTACTCACAGTAGTAACATGCCACTGATGTCTGAGATATTACGTGAAGAGTTTGTTAATATGTATGAAGAAAATAATGTCTTGCATAACTTGAGACAACATGCTATACTCACACTAGGTACTAACGATGTACCTGAACCACCTGAGTGTGGCAACCTAGACCTACGTAACGTACTGAAGTCAGACTATTTCTTTGCCTGATTTCTAAAGTTACAACCTAGCCAATCGGCAAAAGCAACAGCAATCGAAGGAGTTTAATATGATTGTAATTAAAGGTAAAGCTAAGTGGTGTAAAGTATTTGAACCTGATACTCGTTTCAATGATGATGGTGAATATTCTACACAAGTAATACTACCAGTAGCAGAAGCAGCACAAGTTTGTGAACAGCTAGAGGCACTCGTTGATGAAGAGTATGCTAAGCTCGTCAAGGAAAAACCTGCACTTAAGGTTGGACTGTCCAAACGTCCTGTGTTTGAACACGAAGTAGATGAGAACGGTAACGAGACAGGTAATGTCGTATTCAAGACAAAGCTTAAAGCTCTCATCAGAGGTAAGAACGGTACTAACTATCCTCAGAAAGTTAATGTAGTAGATTCAAAGCGTACCCCTATGTCAGGTACACAGTTGGTTGGTAATGGTTCTGTTATCAAGGTAGCTGTAGAACCTAACACCTACTACATGCCTAGTAACAAACAGGTAGGAGTATCCCTAAGATTAAAAGCTCTTCAGGTTATTGACTTGATTGAACATGGTGGTAGTATTGATAACCTCTTTGATGAAGAAGATGGTTTCGTTACCTCTGCTGTAGAGAAGGACGATAACTCTGACATCTTTGTAGAGGATACTACTAATGACGAAGGGGACTTTTGAGGAGAGGGTCATCTCTGACCTTGATGAACGTGGCGTTACATATGTGTATGAACCTAAGAAGTTATCATACTATGTGGAACGTCACTACATCCCTGACTTAGAGGTAGGCAAGATGATAGTAGAACTGAAGGGATACTTCAGGCAAGATAGTCAACGTAAGATGAAGGCTATCAAGGCACAGTATCCAGACCTTGACATACGCTTTGTATTTCAGAAGGCAAGTTCTACTATCCAAGGAGCTAAGAAAAGAAAGGATGGTACTAAGATGACCTGTCAAGAATGGGCAGACCGTAATGGTTTTATATGGGCTGAAGGAACTATACCAAAGGAGTGGTTGTAATGGCAATACTTGAAGCACAAGACAAGATGGTAACTGAGATTGAATCTGAAGTAGATGTTCAGGTTAATCTAAACCATGCTGGACTTACATTCAGTTTGTATATAGATGAAGAACATTTTAATGATGATGTTACTTGGGACTTAATAGCAGACAGTGTGTTAGATGATTACATAGAACACGTTATCACTGATGATGAACTGAATGACATGATAGATGGTCTTAAATTTTTAGTGAAAGAGTTGAAGGATGCAAGAAGAAAGTAGTGAGTTCATAAGGCATGAAGCCTGTACTCACTGTGGCAGTAGTGATGCTAATGCTTTGTATGCAGATGGTAATCACTACTGCTTCTCTTGTCAGACTGTAACTAGAGCAGACGATAAACAAGGAGTGATTGCAGTGACAACACAGAAACCTAACGTAGGTTTTATACCTATAGAAGTATCAGCTTTATCTAAGCGTAAGATAAATGAGAAGACTGCTAAGCAATGGCAGTATGGTATTGGTACTTACAAGGGTAGCAGAGTACAAGTAGCTAACATGTATGATAGAAACGGTACACTACAAGCACAGAAGATAAGGTTTCCTAACAAAGACTTTACTGTGCTTGGAGATATAAAGAAGATAGGTTTGTATGGTGAACACCTATGCCGTGATGCAGGTAAGATGATTACCATAGTAGAGGGTGAGTTGGATGCACTATCACTGAGCCAATGCTTTGATAACAAGTGGGCTGTAGTATCTGTACCTCAGGGCTGTCAGTCTGCTAAGAAAGCTGTAGCTAAAAGTCTTGAGTGGTTGTGTAACTATGATTCAGTCATAATCATGTTTGATAATGATGAGCATGGACAGAAAGCAGCAATAGAAGTAGCCAACATTCTACCACCTAACAAAGCTAAGATAGCAAAGCTACCTCTGAAGGATGCCAGTGAAATGTTACAAGCAGGTAGACAGGCTGAGTTAGTGGATGCAGTATGGGCTGCTAAGACATACAGACCTGATGGTATCATAGCAGGTACAGACTTGTGGGATACTATCATAACAAACGATGAGAAAGATTCTGTACCCTACCCATATGTAGGACTACAGGATAAGACACAAGGCTGTCGTAAGGGAGAGATAGTTACAATTACGGCAGGTTCAGGCATAGGTAAGTCACAGTTAGCACGTGAGTTTGCACATGCCTTTATAAAAGAAGGGCAGACAATAGGTTACATAGCACTTGAAGAGAACGTAAAACGTACTGCTCTTGGGTTGATGTCACTAGAATTAAACAAGCCTCTACACTTGAGGCAAACAGAGATACCAGAAGAGGAGTTAAAATATGCGTTTGAAAAAACGGTGGGCAACGGTGCTGTTTATTTATATGACCATTGGGGTTCCACTGATTCAGACAATCTACTATCTAAGATTAGATACTTGGTTCGTGGATGCAACTGTGACTACATTATTCTTGACCATATTAGCATTGTTGTGTCTGGACTTGAGGGTGGAGACGAGAGAAGACTAATAGATAATACTATGACTAGGCTTCGTGCTTTAGTTGAAGAGCTTAACTGTGGTATGCTTTTAATATCACATTTGAAAAGACCCTCTGGTGACAGAGGACATGAAGATGGAGCGCAAACTTCTATGTCACAACTACGTGGAAGTGCTGCTATCGGACAGCTATCTGACCTAGTGATAGGGTTAGAAAGAAACCAACAAGATGACGACAACGCAAACATCAGTCAGGTCAGAGTGTTAAAGAACAGATGGTCTGGTGATACAGGATTATGTTGTAGTCTTGAGTATGTACCTGATACAGGACGTATGATAGAAACTTTCTTCAGTGATGAGGAAGAGGATGACATAGAATTTTAACCAGTGCGGAGACACGGTATGGATTTAGTATTTGATATAGAGGCAGACAACTTACTTGATGAAGTTACTCAAGTGTGGTGTATTGTAGCTAGGGATATAACATGGGACACAGAAAAGGTTTATACCTTTGAACCCGATAACATAAAAGAAGGGCTTGTGTTTCTATCCAAAGCAGATACACTCATAGGTCATAACATTATTGACTATGACTTGAGGGTCTTAAAGAAACTGTACGGCTTTGAGTACAATGGCAGAGTAGTAGACACACTAGTGTATGCTAGAACAATATGGGCTGACGTAAAAGAGATAGACTTTAAGCTACACAAGAGAGGCGACTTCTCTCAGAAGCTTATAGGCAGTCACTCTCTGAAGGCTTGGGGTTACAGGTTAGGAGAACACAAAGGTGATTTCAATAGTGGTGGTGAGAGCTTTGCCTCTTACTCACGTGAGATGCTCGATTACTGCATACAAGATACAGCAGTTAATAGTAAACTTTATTACAAAATTATGGAGAAAAATTTTAGTCAAGAGGCACTAGACCTTGAGACAGAGTTACATACATTACTACTACAACAAGAGGAGAGAGGTTTTCCTTTTGATGTTGCAGCAGCTAAAGAACTGTGGTATAAGATAGCTTCTCGTAGGTCAGAGATTGAGGACACGTTGGTTGAAACCTTTGAGCCTACAATCATAGAGCTAAAGACTAAGACTAAAACTATTCCATTCAATCCAGCATCACGACAACAGATAGCAGACAGGTTGATGAGGAGAGGATGGAAGCCTGAGTTGTTTACAGCCAATGGTGAACCTAAGGTAGATGAGAATGTACTACAAAGTATAGACATGCCAGAAGCTAAGTTACTTAGTGACTACCTGATGTTAAACAAACGTATCGGACAGCTATGTACAGGCAAGCAAGCATGGCTAAAGATGGAGAAGAATGGTAGACTACATGGCAGGGTCAACCACATGGGTGCTGTCACCTCTCGTTGTACTCACTCCAATCCTAACATGGCACAAGTACCTAGTGTAGGTGCTGAGTATGGTGAGGAATGTAGGTCACTCTTCTATGCTCCTGCTGGTTACAGTCTTCTTGGTGCTGATGCTAGTGGGTTAGAACTTAGATGTCTAGCACACTACATGGCTGCTTATGATGATGGTAACTATGCTGACGTAGTATTAGATGGTGATGTACACACTACTAACCAAGAAGCAGCAGGTCTACCTACTCGTTCCAATGCTAAGACATTCATCTATGGATTTCTTTATGGTGCTGGTGACGAGAAGATTGGTAAGATTATAGGCAAGGGTAGCAAAGAAGGTAAGAAGATTAAGAACAAGTTTCTTAAACAACTACCTGCTCTGAAGTACTTGAAGGATGCTGTGTCAAAAGCAGCAGAAGAACGTGGTTGGGTCAAGGGTTTGGATGGACGTATCATACCTGTAAGACATAGCCATGCTGCACTGAACACTTTACTACAGAGTGCAGGTGCTATAATATGTAAGACTTGGTATGTGTTTGTAGCACGTGCCTTGAAACAAGCAGGATTGGATGCACATATTGTAGCGTTCATACATGATGAAGTGCAACTCTTAGTAAAGAAAGGACAAGAGGATGAAGCAGGAAGAATTATTCAAGGAGCTATGGGAGAAGTCGAGCAACATTTTAACTTCAGATGCAGACTTGACAGTGAGTACAAGTATGGAAGTAATTGGGCAGACACCCACTAGAACTTGTAAAGTGTGTTCAGTAAACTTGACATTACAACAGAACTGGACACTAGGTAACAAGAAAAAGAGCGTGTATTTTTGTCGTACTTGTGATAACACTAAGCGTAAGTACAATGCTTTAAAACAAAAAGCAAAGTACATTGGTAGTACAGCACTGAAAGCTTTTAATAAAGTTAAAGAAGGCTACGTCTACATCTTAGTTAATCCTGTTTACCCTGATTGGGTAAAAATAGGTATGGCTGTAGATGCTGAAGATAGGTGCAAGTCCTATCAAACTGGTGACCCATTTAGAAGTTACAAAATGATGTACACTGCTTACTCAAAAGACAGAGCTATGTCAGAAAGTAAAGCACATAAAGCAGCAGAAGTTGTTGCAGAACGTAGAGGTGAGTGGTTTAGAATGTCAGTAGCACAGGCAAAGGAGTGCATACAACATGGACTTTGATTTCTTTTTTAAGATGGTATGTACTGTTAGCTTTGCTGGTGTTACACTATGCCTATGTATCAAGTGGATAGTAGAAGCTTACTTAGATTACATACAAGTACAACATGGAATACAGGTAATGACTTTAAGAATGTTACAAGAAAAGAACAAAGAGGAGATAGACGATGACCCTACTGCTTATTGATGGAGACATCATAGCTTACAAAGCATGTGCTTCTGCTGAAACTCCTGTTAATTGGGGTGATGGTTTGTGGACACTGCATTGTTATGAACAAGATGTAGCCGTAAGAATAGATGACCAACTAACTAAGCTTGTGGAAGAAGCACCAGTTCAAGATTGTATTGTAGCTTTTTCAGACAAGGAGAACTATCGTAAAGAACTAGCACCGTACTATAAGGCTAATCGTTCTAACAATAGAAAGCCTATGCTACTAGGATGGTCTAGAGAATACGTAGCTAGTAAATACAACACAATTATTTATAGGAGATTAGAAGCAGATGATGTCTTGGGAATACTTGGTACTGCAAACAAGGACACTATTATCTGGTCTGAAGATAAAGACCTACAAACTATACCAGCAAATCATTGGATTGGTGGACAGGTTGTTACCATTAGTGAAGCAGAAGCTGATAGAATGTTTTACTACCAAACTCTTATTGGAGATAACACTGACAACTACAAGGGATGCCCTAGTGTTGGTGCTGTTACTGCTAATAAGATTCTTGATGCTGATTGTTCATGGGCTTCGGTGGTTAGTACGTTTGCTAAGAAAGGACTTGGCGAGTCGGTTGCAATAGAACAGGCTAGACTAGCAAGGATATTACGTAATGGTGAATACGATACAGATACAGCAGAGGTAAAGTTATGGACACCCATGTAGGTTATGGAGATTATATGAGAGATAGAATGAAGCAAGCTAATGAACAATCAGATGTGATAACTAAACCTAGTCACTATGAGAGGTACGAGATAGAACCTATATGTTTCATAATGAAGAATGAGTTACCCTTCTGGATGGGTAATGTAATTAAGTATGTAATGAGAGCAGGACATAAGGATAATACTGCTGAAGCTGTTGACTTAAAGAAAGCTAGAAGATATATTGACATGCGTTTAAATCAATTAGAGGGATACGAACCAAATGAAGTTAGATGAGTACCAAGAGAAAGCCAGTAAGACAGCAATTTATCCTAAGGGGTTTGAGATAACTTACCCTGCCTTAGGGTTAGCAGGTGAAGCAGGTGAAGTAGCTAATAAAGTAAAGAAGTTTATTCGTGATGGAGCAGATAAAGAGACATTCGAAGCTAAGAAACTAGAGATTGCTAAAGAACTAGGAGATGTGTTGTGGTATATAGCTGCTCTAGCTACTGACTTAGATGTTAAACTATCTGCACTTGCAGCAGGTAACTTAGATAAATTAGAAGACAGAATGAAACGCAATGCTATTAGTGGGGATGGAGACAACAGATGATAAGCAATCAATTACCAACAGATTACCAGACCTTCATTGCTACTAGTAGATATGCTAGATGGTTAGATGATGAGGGTAGAAGAGAGACATGGGGTGAGACAGTCTCAAGATACATCAGCTTCATGGGTAGTAAAGTTAAACTACCTAATAAAACATGGGATGAGTTAGAAGATGCTATTCTTAACCTAGAAATTATGCCAAGCATGAGGGCATTGATGACATCAGGAGCAGCAGCAGAGCGTGATAACACCTGTATATATAACTGCTCCTACCTACCAGTAGACCACATTAGAGCTTTCGATGAAGCTATGTTTATTCTACTGTGTGGTACTGGTGTTGGGTTTAGTGTTGAACGTCAGTTCATAGCCAAGTTACCTGAGATACCTAGTGAGTTAAATAAGACTGATGATATAGTAGCTGTTGGAGATAGTAAAGAAGGTTGGGCTAAGTCCTTACACAAATTACTATCACACTTATACACAGGTGACATACCTACTTGGGACTTGTCAAAGGTAAGACCAGCAGGTTCTAGGCTGAAGACGTTTGGTGGTAGAGCTTCAGGAGCAGAACCATTAAATGATTTGTTTAACTTTGTGGTAGCTAAGTTTAAGGGTGCAGCAGGACGTAAGCTTAATAGTATTGAGTGTCACGATATCATGTGTAAGATTGGTGAGGTTGTAGTTGTAGGTGGTGTACGTAGGTCAGCTATGATTAGCTTATCCAACCTAAGTGATGGACGTATGGCACATGCTAAATCAGGTTCATGGTGGGAGAATGAGGGACAACGTGCGTTGGCTAACAACTCTGTAGCTTATACTGACAAGCCTGACATGGAAGGTTTCATGCGTGAGTGGTTATCTCTAGTAGAATCTAAGTCAGGTGAACGTGGAATCTTTAGTCGTATAGCTGCTGATAGACATGTAGAGAAGAATGGTAGACGAGAGATAGGACATGAGTGGGGTACTAACCCATGCAGTGAGATTATCCTACGTCCATACCAGTTCTGTAATCTAACAGAGGTAGTGGTACGTGAGAGTGATAGCATTGATACACTAAAGCGTAAGGTTAAACTTGCTACTATACTAGGTACAGTACAATCTACATTTACTAACATGCCTTACTTACGTAAGATATGGCAGAAGAACACAGAAGAAGAACGACTACTAGGTGTATCTCTGACAGGTATTATGGATAACCCACTGCTCTCTAAGACAGTAGATAGTCCTCGTTGGTTAGCTGAGATGAAGAAAGTAGCTATAGATACTAATGCTGAGTATGCTAAGAAGTTTGGTATCCAACAGTCTGCTGCTATTACCTGTGTTAAACCTAGTGGTACTGTATCACAGTTAGTTGATAGTGCCTCTGGTATTCATGCTAGACACAGTGAGTACTACATACGTACTGTTCGTGGTGACAACAAAGACCCACTCACACAGTTTATGAAGGACAGTGGTATCCCTGCTGAAGCCTGTGTAATGAAGCCAGATAGTACAACAGTGTTTAGTTTCCCAATGAAAGCACCTAGTACTGCTATTACTCGTAACGATATGACAGCACTAGAACAATTAGAGTTATGGAAAACATATGCACTAGCATGGTGTGAGCATAAACCTTCTGTTACTATTACTGTACGTGATGATGAGTGGATGTCAGTAGGAGCATGGGTATATGAGAACTTTGATATATGTTCTGGTATCTCGTTCTTACCTCACAGTGACCACACTTATGCACAAGCACCTTATCAAGAAGTGGATAAAGATACTTATGAAAACCTCAAGGAACAAATGCCTGATGCGATCGATTGGTCTGCTTTATCGTTATATGAGAAGGAAGATTCAACGAATGGTAGCCAAACTTTAGCTTGTACTTCAGGTGCTTGCGAGATAGTTGACATCTAAAGTTACAACATTAGCGAAAGTTTGCATGAAATGAAAGTATTAGGCAATGATTTTAACATAACAGATGGATTGTTAGATTACCTATATGGTATATATCCTAACAAGCTTCCGCTAGAACAAGTTACCCCTGAGGACTTAGCTTTCCTTAGGGGGCAACAGTCTGTTATACAGAAGCTTGTAGAATTACAACACCAAGATTATGAGGAGTAAGATATGGGTGGTTTATTTGGAGGTAGCACACCAGCACCAGCACCAGTACCAGCAAGACCAGTAACTGCTGTAGCAAAAACACCTGACATTGAGTTAGATGATACAGAACTACAGTCAGACGTGATGATGAAAAAGCGTAGAGGTAAGAGAGCTTTACGACAGGATATTACCAGTGGAGACACAGGTGTTCAGATACCTAAGACTGCTAGTGGTAGTTCTGCTGGTGTTCAAGTACCTAAATAGGAGATTACCATGGGTGGTATTATGACATCACGTAGCGGAGCAGCTAAGAAAGTACAAAAGTCTATAAAAAGTGGTGACACTGTTGTACCTTCTGTAGTAGGTTTAGCTTATGCTGATAGACAGAAAAAGAAAAAACAAGAACAAGAACAAAATGATTTACAAATTCCTAAGTAAAGGATAAATAAATGGAACAAGAAGTAGGCACAGTAGCTAAACGCTACAGTCAACTAGAGAGTGAACGTGATACGTTCCTTGAACGAGGACGAGAAGCGGCTAAGCTAACCATTCCTACTCTTATGCCAGAGGAAGGACATAGTAGTTCATCTATCTATGCCACACCATATCAAGGCATTGGAGCAAGGGGTGTAAACAACCTTGCATCTAAACTATTACTTGCTTTATTGCCACCTAACAGTCCCTTCTTTAGACTAACTATAGATGATTTTGACCTACAACAACTAGCAGGTGATAATCGTGGACAAGTTGAAGAAGGTTTAGCACGTATTGAACGTGCAGCTATGCAAGAAATAGAAGGTAAAGCAATACGTGTACCTACATTTGAAGCGTTAAAGCTTCTTATAGTTACAGGTAATGCATTAGTATACCTACCTAGAGAAGGTGGTATGCGAGTATACAGACCTGATAGGTATGTTACTAAGCGTGATGTTATGGGTAATGTATTAGAAATTATAACTAAAGAAAGCATGTCTCCATTAATGCTTCCTGAATCGGTTAAAGATTTAATACCTGAAACAGATACACCAGTAAAAAATTATGACCTATACACATGTGTTAAAAGAACAGAAAAAGGTTTTGAAGTACATCAAGAAGTATCAGGAATAGAAGTTCCTAATTCACGTGGTACATTTAAGAAAGATAATAGCCCATTCATTCCATTACGTTTTATTCGTATTGATGGAGAAGATTATGGAAGAGGTTTTATCGAAGAATACATTGGAGACTTGAGAAGTCTTGAGGCTCTAACACAGGCTATCGTACAAGGTAGTGCTGCATCAGCTAAAGTATTATTCTTAGTACGTCCTAATGGTACTACTAAGTCAGCCAATTTAGCCAAAGCTCCTAACGGTGCTTTCTTAACTGGTGATACTAATGATGTATCCACACTACAAGTACAAAAGTCTAGTGACTTTAGAGTAGCTTTAGAAACTATGCGTATGATTAACGATAGACTTTCTGCTGCTTTCTTACTTAACAGTAGTGTACAACGTGCAGCAGAACGTGTTACAGCAGAAGAAGTACGCTTCATGGCACAGGAATTAGAGACAGCACTTGGTGGTGTGTACTCTATTCTATCTCAAGAGTTTCAATTACCACTAATTAATCTACTACTAGAGTCTCTTACTAAGCAGGGTAAGATGCCGAAGATGCCTAAAGATAGTGTCATTCCTACAGTAGTGACAGGTATCGAAGCACTTGGTAGAGGACAAGACCTTAATAAACTAGCTACTTTCCTACAATACTTACAGCCACTAGGTGCTGAAGTTATTGCTAGTGAAATGAACCTAAGTGATTACATAGACAGACTTGCTGCTTCCCTAGGGATTGATACATCTGGTCTGATTAAGTCAGCAGAGCAGAAGCAACAAGAAGCTATGATGCAACAACAGATGCAACAACAACAAATGTTAGAACAAACAGCTATGGGTATGGCTCAAGGAGCAGCACCTCAACTAGCTAAAGGCGTAGCAGAATCGGAGTAATAAATGGCAGAAGCTATAAACACTTATCAAGAACCTCAACCTGAAAATCCAGAGCATGTAAAAGAAATGCTTGAGAAAGTAGAAGGTAGTCAACAAGACCCTGAACGTCCTGAGTGGCTACCTCAAAAGTTTAAATCCCCTGAAGACATGGCTAAAGCTTACTCTGCTTTAGAAGGTAAGCTAGGTAAGGGGGAAGATACAACAGAGGAAACTAGCGGAGCAGAAGAAGTAGAGGTATCTGGTAACGAGAACCCTACAGAAGTAGCAGACTTACTAGATAGTAAAGGATTAGACTTTGACGTATTCGCTCAAGAGTACGCTGAGAATGGTTCACTATCTGAGGATGCTTATGCTGCTCTAGAAGAAGCAGGTTTTCCTCAGGCTATGGTTGACACATGGGTAGCAGGGCAGGATGCTTTAGCTTCTCAGATGAAGACAGAAATATATTCAATGGCAGGTGGTACTGAACAGTACTCTGGCATGATACAATGGGCATCAGATACCTTACCTGAAAATGAGATTGATGCCTTTAATGCAACGATGGAATCGCAAGACATGAATATGATTAAGCTTGCGGTACAAGGTCTTAATGCACGATATCGTTCTGAGGCAGAGCCTAGACTTCTCTCAGGAGAAACAGGTGCTGTATCCTCAGGTGGGAGATTTGAAAGTAATGCGGAACTCACTGCTGCTATGAGTGACCCTAGATACGGCAAAGACCCTGCTTACAGGCAACAGGTAGCTGATAAGTTAGCTAAATCTAGCCTGTTCTAACATGTTGCAAATGGGATTGAGGAAGTCTCCTTTCCTTCCTCTCTCCTTCTAAATATATAAATTCACCACCTGAAGTTACGTCATACGTGCAGAAGCTTCGCTACCTTAGGACGTTATATACGGCTGCTTGGGCAGGTGTCAGCAGGAGTATCTAGGCATTAACTAATACTCCTGCTTCTTATATATTTAGAAGGGGAAACCCTACTCAAAATTACTACTCACGAATACCCCTGACCCCTTGCGAGGGACAATCTGTCGGAGAAAGTATAGTAAAGTTGAGGCACAACTTAAACTTAAATTAAACTAACGAGGTAATAATTATGGCACAAGCCGCTTCAAACCCTGCTTATAGCGTAAGCTTTCAGGGACAAAATAACCTCACAGGTGACGTTCGTGACCTCTTTCTAAAGCTATATGCTGGTGAAGTCCTAACTGCCTATGAGGAAAAGAAAGTCCTAATGGACAAAGTGCGTACTCGCACAATTTCAAAAGGTAAATCCGCATCATTTCCAATGACAGGACGAGCAACTGCTGAGTACCTGACCCCTGGAAATGAGATTACTGGTGGGTCAATTCGTGCAGGTGAACGTATTGTAACTATTGATGATTTGCTCATCTCTAGCCAATTCATTGCTAACATTGATGAAGCAATTAACCACTACGATGTACGCTCAATCTACTCTAAAGAAGCTGGTATTGCATTAGCTAACGAAGCAGACCGTAACGTAGCTCGTATGCTTGTTAAAGCTGCTCTATCAACTAATGCTACTGCTGCTGCTGGTCTTATCCAAGACTACAAAGCATTTAGTGAGGAAGACTTTACTGGTAACGTCACTGTTGGTACAGCTACTGCTGACCTACTTGACCCTGCAAAGTTAGCCAAAGCTATCTTTGATGCTAAGAAGACTATGGACATTGCTAATGTTCCTTCAGAAAATGCAGTAGTAGTACTTCCACCAGAACAGTACTACGCATTAATGGATGTAACTGATGGTTCTAAGCTGACATACATGAACTCAGACTTTGGTGGTAACGGTTCAGTTGCTTCAGGTCTAGTTCCAGCTATTGCAGGTATTCCTGTAATCATGTCAAATCATGCTAACGTAACTAACTTGTATTCAAGTTTAACAACAGGTGCTGGTACTGAAGGTGAAACATCAGACAATGCTCCACTAGCTAACACTGCTGGTTCAGGAAGAACAACTCATTATGACTTACCAACTACTGACGTAGACGGTAGAGATATGGTTGCTGAAGCTTCTCTAATCAAAGGCTTTGTATTCACTCCAGAAGCTGTAGCTACAGTAAAGCTACTAGACTTAGGTATGGAATCTGAGTATCAAATTAATCGTCAAGGCACACTAATGGTTGCTAAGTATGCAATGGGACATAACGTACTACGTCCTGCTTCATGCATTGCATTGCTTGACGCTAACGCTTAACTCTAACACGAAGGGAGAGGTTTCTAGAGCCTCTCTCTTTTTATTAGGAGATACTAATGCCACAGGTAGGTACAAAAAAGTATAGTTATAATAAAAAAGGTATGGCAGCAGCTAAGAAAGAAGCAAAGGCTACAGGTAAGCCTATGCAAAACTTAGATAAATATAAGAAGAAGAAATGATATGGCTATAGAACGTGGTGGAGAAACTTTTAAGGGATTGAAGATACCTAAACGAACACCTAATCATTCTACAAAATCTCACGCTGTTCTTATAGGTACTAAGGATAAACCAGAGTTAATTAGGTTTGGTGAGCAGGGTGCTGAAACAAATAAAAACCCTAAACAACGTAAAGCTTTCAAAGATAGGCACAGGAAAAATATAGCCAAGGGTGAAACCAGTGCTGCTTATTGGGCGAATAGGGTCAAATGGAAGGCATAGGAGTAAGAGATGGCAGGAACAACTAAGCTAGATGCAGTAAACACGATGCTTTCTGCCATAGGCGAAGCACCAGTAAATAGTTTATCTTCTGGTCTTATTGAGGCAGAGATAGCAGAAACAATTTTAGACACAGTAGATAAAGAAGTGCAATCTATGGGTTGGCACTTTAACACAGAATTAAATAAAAGCTTCGCAAAGGACACTAATGGTGAAATAATACTAGGTTCAGATGTACTTAGAGCAGACGCTACATTAAAGGCACAAAGTCCTGATTTAGTACAGCGTGGCTTAAAAATGTATGACAGAACTAACCATACATTTAACATAGGTGCTTCTACTCAGTTAGATGTAGTAGTACAATTAACATTTGAAGATGTACCTGAAGTTGCAAAAAGATATATAGTATTAAGAGCTACACGTATATTCCAAGACCGTGTAATAGGTTCTAATACACTACATGATTTTCAAAAGCGTGATGAAGATATGTCACTAATGGAATTGAAAGACTTTGATAAAGCTGCCGATGACCATAACATATTTGATAACTATGACACGTATGCCATAATTGATAGACAGGGCAGGAGAACACTCTAATGACACTGATTAGTCAATCCATCCCCAACCTTATAAATGGGGTATCACAACAGCCACCTTCTTTACGTCTTAACACTCAAGCAGAACTACAAGAGAACGGTTTATCTAGCGTTGTAACAGGATTGTCTAAGCGTCCTTGTACAGAATACATAGCTAACTTAGGTACTATATCTAATTTAGATAAAGCTTTTATCCATACTATACGTAGAGATGAAAATGAATTTTATTCCTTAGTCGTAGATACTGCTGGTACTATAAAAGTATTTGATAAAGATGGTGTATCTAAGACAGTAACAAATAATGCAGCTTCTTACTTATCAGGTCTAACAGACCCAAGTAAAGAACTAGCTGCTGTGTCTATAGCAGACAGTACATTCATTGTAAATAAAAACGTAACTGTAGCAAAAGGAACTACTACAAGTTCTTCTCGTAACCCTGAAGCTTTGGTATATGTTAAACAAGCTGATTATTCTTCTACCTATCGTTTGAAAATAACTAAGGGTGTTAATACAGATACAGTAGAATTTGCTACAAAATCTAGTACACAGAGCAGTACAACTTTAACTCAAGATGCAGAGCGTGGTGCATCAACTGACTTGATTGCAGAAAACTTAGATACTTTTTCTGGTACTTCTGTTAGTACTACTTTCTATGATAACATAACTGATGCTGCTGCTGTGTCAGGTATAACTATAACACGATATGGTTCTGTATTACATATACAATCAGACGATACTACTGATTTTCAGGTAGAAGTAGGTGATTCTCATGGTAATGAACACTTACTTGTATTTAAAAATGAGACACCTGATTTTAAAAAGTTACCTGTAGAAGCACCAGAAGGTTTTGTTATAAAAGTATCTGGAGATAATGAGAAAGCACAGGATGATTACTATGTAAAGTACACAGAAGATGGTGTATGGAAAGAAACAACAGAGCCTAACATATTAATTGATTTAGATGATTCAACTCTACCACACAAGCTAAAAAAGTTAGGTAGTGGTGACTTTGAATTTGATGTTGTTGCTTATGCGGATAGAGATGTAGGTGATGATACTAGTAATCCATATCCTTCTTTTGTAGATTTTACTCTGTCAGATATATTCTTTCATCGTAATCGTTTAGGACTATTAGCAGATGAGAATGTAATCTTCTCACGTTCAGGTGAGTTTGCAGAGTTTGACTTCTTTAGAAAATCTACACTAACTATAATAGATAGTGACCCTATTGATGTAGCAGTATCTTCAAACAAGGTTAGCATACTTAAACATGCTGTACCTTTTAATGATAGTTTAATATTGTTCTCAGATTTAACACAGTTTAAATTAACAGGACAACCTATACTAAGTCCTGATACTGTTAATATTTCTAGTACTACAGAGTTTGAAGCAAGTCTACAAGCTAAACCTGCACAGTCAGGTAGGTTTGTTTACTTTGGTTCTAAGCGTGGTTCTTACTCAGGTCTATGGGAATACTTTGTTGATACTGATACAGACACTAACAATGCTTTAGAGATTACAGCACACGTTCCTGAGTACTTAGAAGGTGAAATAAAAAATATACAAGCATCTTCTAATGAAGACATGTTACTAGTACAAACTACTGATGACACACAGGCTATATATGTGTATAGGTACTACTGGCAGGGTAGGGAAAGATTACAAGCTTCTTGGTCACGTTGGACATTTGATGGCGATGTGATTGGTATATCTTTTAACAGAGCAGATATAACTCTACTGATAAAAAGAGGTACAGAGTTACACTTAGAACGTATGAACTTGTCAGTAGATAGTGCTACTACTTATACTGTAGGTGAGTTTCCTGTACACTTAGATAGACGAGTAAGATTAGAGACTAGTGGTTTAACTACTATTCCTTATGTTGATTCTTCTACTATATACATAGATGAGACAGGTAAGATTATTACCCTATCTGATGTAGCTGGTAAGTTATCTGATGGTGAAGTAGTATTTGCTGGTGTTCCCTACACATTTAAGTATACATTTTCTGAACCTGTTATAAAAATAAATGATAGACCTGTCACTACTTCTAAATTACAGATAAGAAACTATGCAGTAGTTTATGATGATACAGGTTTCTTTGAGGTATCCATAGCTCCTTATAAAAGAACTCCTTATACTAGGAACTTTACAGGACGAGTAGTAGGTAGTGCTGCTAATATACTTAACCAAGCTGCTATTGAGTCAGGTACTTATAGATTTGGTGTAGTAGGTAAAGCAGGAGATACAACCGTAACACTACAAAGTAGTAGTCACTTACCCTGCAAGTTTCAATCAGCAGAGTGGGAAGGCTTCTACGTCTTACGCTCTAGGAGAATGTAATGAAAGCTTATGTGAGAAAAAGTATTCAATCAGATGTAGATTATTTAAAAGATAATCTTAGACCTGAAGATGCAGAAGAAGTACGTTTCTCTCACGGTGGTAGTGAACAAGCTTTACAATTAGGATTAGACCAATCAGAGGAATGTTGGACTATTATAATAGAAGATACAGAAGAAATAGCAGGTATGTATGGGGTAGGTAGGATAGACGAGCTAACAGGCTCTGTCTGGTTACTTACCTCTCCTCATATAACAAAGATATGGTTACCTTTCTTACGTGGTTCACGTGAGTGGGCTGCAAAATTAAACGATAAATACCCTGTACTAACAAATGCTGTTGATGAGGAATATAAGTTAGCTATAAACTGGCTACGTTTCTCAGGCTTTACATTTATTAAAAGACATCAAACATGGGGTGGAAACAATAGACCCTTTTTAGAATTTGTGAGGATTAAACAATGAACCCTATGGTAGCATTTCAGATAGTTAAGGGTGTAGCAGCTTTTGGACAAGCTAATGCTGACTATCGAAGAACAGAAGCTGATTACTTTAGAAACAGACAGGCTGCTGTACAAGCACGTGATTTAAATATTCAAGCTTTAAATAGAAGAGCTATTCAAGAAGCTGATGCAGCAGGTCAACAAAAGTTTGACTTAGCTATAAGAGCATTAGAAGTACAAGGAGCTAAAGCTGCTGCTAAAGCAGAGACAGGTTTAGATGGACAGAGTTTTAGACTATCCGAAGCTATGACAGAAGCTAAGAAACTTAGGGGTGAGACTACCTTAAATCAACAACTAGAGTACACCTTAAATCAGATAGAGTTAGAAGCAGCAGGTCTTAACACCACAGCTTTGAATAGAATAAACTCCCTACCTAGAGGACAGAAACCTAACTTTGCTATGCATGCTTTACAAACCGCAGCTAGTGCTTATGGAGCAGATAAACAGTTTGGTGATGGTGTATTTAGTGATAAGGTTGATAGCTTATTTAACTTAGAAAA
>Ga0209653_1001022_pt1 | contig 23300 bp, 29 predicted proteins | sample SaaInl6LU_22_DNA_FD_184644 | JGI IMG/M metagenome (GOLD analysis project Ga0209653, IMG submission 184644) | Marine microbial communities from expanding oxygen minimum zones in the Saanich Inlet - ESP_116LU_22_DNA (SPAdes) (version 2) | ecosystem: Environmental > Aquatic > Marine > Intertidal...
TATCCGAGTCGATGAGAGTTCAAGACGTAATATTCAAGTCTTAGCTGGTCGGATATTGGCCAAGCCATCTTACGACATGCAGAACATGGTTGCTTCACCATTCTAAGGAAGCGTTTGATTACATGTATGGAAACGGGATTTCGTAGAGGTTATCCCGTTTCTTTTTTTCTTAACGGGGATAATCCCTATATTAGCTATGTAATCAATCACACATCACCATGTACACATTCACATACAACAAAGAGGAACTTATCGAGGACTACGGGATGACCGTTGCAGCTGCCAACGCTTTCCTGCTCCTCCAGGAAAAAGGCTGCCCAGTCAAGACCTGGGATGGAGGAGACAGAGGTCACTTCTGGATAGATGCAGAGGAGATGGAGGCTGAGGGTTGGCTGGACTACTGGGGTAATCTCATGATGGGTTCTGACGAGCTCAGAGACACCCTCTCGGATCACGATCTATATTTCGAGTGGCACAACTCTGCCTATGCCTGTGTCTATGACGCATAAACTCCACAGAGAAATACTGTGAACAGCCTCGGTTTTTATCGGGGCTTTTTTGTGGACCAAAACCTCCACGGTAAAATTGCGTATTCTAGCATCGGTTTCCCGTGGGGTTACTGGGGATGTATATACAGACCTGAATTACCAAACCCCCGACCTTCTGTCCTATGGAAAACCATAGGAACGTAGAGAATAAGCTTTGGGAATTTGGTCCCCCTTAGACCCCTGGAGGGGGGTAAAAACAGGGTCTTTTTCAGGGGGGTTCAAGGCCCCCTCGTATACAGGGACCAAATTAGGGGGTCCATATGCTAAGGGACCCCAGATTCTATAGGTTTTAGGGGACCCCAGTAGTGAGAGTCTGGAGGGGCCCTCACGTATAAGGGTATATGCCGGGGTGCAAACGCTTAAGCGAATACACTAGGGCTGAGATAACTAAAGGTCTAGAGATGGATAACTAAAGGTACTAACTAAAGGTCTATTAAATCAAAAGTGATTGATCCCACAAAGTGTCAAATAGAACACACCTAAAGTGTCAAGTGAATTTTCTTACTTGTAGTAATAGTAGACGATAGTGTCTCCTACAGACCTTGGTGTGTGTGAGATCACCCAGTGACCTTTGGCTCTAACGTGCCAAAGGTTTTTTGTGAAGTGTGGTGGTGTACCAGTTTGTTTCTGTTCAACCCAAACTGAGTCGATGACAGCAGTCTGAGTGACTATATGCTTTGGTGTAGGATCACAAGATCCGAGAAGCAGGACTAAGAGTAGAAGAGCTATTCGGTGCATGAGTAGCTGTGTAGTCCTTGTGATGTGATCTGTTGTTGTTCCGTTCATGTGTGGGCTTAGAGACCTAAGTCTTTCGGGGTGTACTTAAACTCCTGAGCATGACCAGCTTCTCTAAAGGCTTCGTTGACATTGGTGAAGTGCTTGTAGGCAAGATCTACAAAGTCCTTAGCATTAATCATGTACTCGTCTACCATGATGACGAGTTCCTGAGAAGAGTCTTTGGCTTTAAAAGGACCATAGTATCCAGAGTCAGTGACATACCCTTGTTCAAAGAGATAGACCATTAGGTCTGTCATAGAGTCAAAGCTAAGGGTGCTATTCTTAGGCACACTGTCATACTTAGAAGTAATAAAGGGATTGTCCATCTTCATGGACTCTATGAGCATCTTCACACATGTCTTTTCATCCTTTCCCTTTACTAAGAATCCTAAGGGTCTGTCATCACCTCTGGGAGATGTGATGCCTAAGAACATGAATCCGATAGATGGATCAAAGCCTATGTTAGTGAGGTCTTTGAGTAGGTCTTCATCTTCACCTAAGACTGGAGTGTTGTCATGGTTACACTTGTGACACACAAAGACATCATCACCTCCGTCCTGTAGTTTCCAAGTCCATCCACACTTAGTGCATTCCACGTTATTTGGGTTTAACTCTTCATTGAATGCTTTAAATGGCTTTATGTTGTCCATGCTATGTCTTAGTGTTTACTTATATATCAAAACCGGTGGTGTAGACTTGGATGGCGGCGGGTCTGCGACATAGGGGCCAAAAGAGCCCACCCCAGACTTTGTAGGGCCCGGGGGATCCAACCCCATTCTTTAGGCTCCCCGGCACCGCGCAAGCTAAAGATGACAGAAATTGACTCATAGCGCGCAGCATCTAAGAGGACAGAGATAGCAGAGATGAATAACGAGCACATTGCTTGGATATATAAGTGACAAATAAGACTTTATCACATGAACAAGCTTTTTACATTTGAAGACTTTGCTAATGCACTAAACGAAAACCGGATAGAGATCGGCAGCACGATTTTGAGCACTCGTCCTGCAGAACTAATTTACAATCTCATCAAAGTTAAGTTTGGATCACAAGAAAACATTGATGACTTCTTGTTTACCAGGAATAAAAATGTGATCGAAGACTCTATGAAAGAATTAGGCATAGGTGGCAAGGAAATTTCAAGGGATAAAATCGATGCTCTTCGCAAAAAGAGTGGTGGCAAGATCTATCTGAACAACCTCCTGCCTCTTTATGATGCCAAGACCAAAACCATGGTGAACTTCTTGTACAGCAAAAAGGCTGACGAGATGGCAAAGGTTGTGAATGATAAGATGGAGAAGGTCAATGCCATTATAGAACCCTATAAAAAAGGAGGAAGGTTATCTCTGGGTGTAAAGGATGGGCTTGCACTCACCACAGAGATCCTGGGCAAGGTCAATTTCTCAGACTTGAAGCCTTACACCAAAGCTGCTGGTCTCAAAGACAGTGAGGTGAAAGACCTCATCTATTATGCGGTGAAAGCAAAAAATGGCACTGCTGTTGGTCTGGCCGTCACAGGTCTATTAAATTTTACAGATTTATAATCCGGAAGTTGTCAGAGGCAAGCTCAAGAAACAAATGGATTTGTTACCGCTATAAAAAGCGAAATCCACAAGTATCATATGCGGACAACTGATCTCAGACAATTACTATACGGAAACAGTGATCCATACTCAACATGGCCCTGTAGAACTGAATTCCCCACATATGACCGATACTTACATACCCACATTACAGAGGAAGTAATAGACCATCTCTTGGATACATGTCCTGAAGGTCTTTGGTTAGAAGTTGGAAGCATGTATGGAGGATCTGCTATCAAAGCTGCTGAGATGATGAGGTTAAGAGAAACCAAAAGGCCCATCCTATGTGTAGATCCATTCTGTGGAGATGTGAGCATGTGGGAGATTAATGCAGCAGATCCAGAACTACTTGACTGCGAAGGCAGCCGGGTAACCATTTTGGATAAATTTATAGGTAACGTTATATCTGCCGGTTTTCAAGATGCTATTACCCCATTACCCGTAACAGGAACTATAGGTATGAGACTGCTGGAAAGATTCATAGAAGACGGTAAGATTGATAAAGGACCAAGTGTAATATATCTAGATTCTGCACATGAATGGGAAGAGACATACATCGAATTAAAAACTGCATGGAGGATACTGGATAATGGAGGGTGTATAGCAGGAGACGATTTAGATTGGCCAGCAGTTAAACACGACCTACGAAAGTTTTCACAGGAGATTGGAGTTTCTATTGAGGAGAGATCGGGTGGACAATGGATGGTTAGGAAACCCATAGATCACCCACATATCCCATCACCGTTTTTCATAAGCCAACTAGAAAGCAAGCCAGACGAACATACCGAACAGCATCCAACACAGATTGATCATATTTTTTCTACTAACAAGGAGGAAATAAAAATCAGGAACTTTGATCTGGTTTATGAAAAAAAGCTTTGGGGTTGGGAAGGCAATGGTAGTGGTACCGGTTCCATGATGCACACCACAGTTGCTGTTAGGGAATTATTCGAAAGACTCATCACTGACCATGGTGTTAGGATCATAGTCGATGCCTCTGTGGGTGGAATGGAGTGGTGGCCAGAGGTGTTAGAAAAGCATCCGGAGGTTAAGTTCTATGGATATGACATCTCATCTATTAAAACCGAAGAGAATCGTGAAAGATTTAAAGACCGGAAAAACTGGGAATTTTACCAGGGAGATTTGATTAACACCACTTATCCTTCTTGCGATTTACTTATTTGTAGACACACACTTAATCACCTTTCGGCTACAGATGTGATTGGATCTCTTATAAACCTTAAGACTTCCAATGCTAGATTACTGGCTATTACTCAGCATGAAGTGGACGAGCTATTCAATGAAGTACCGATAGCGAAAGACACCCCGGGATGCATAGACTACAGACCAATCGATTTAAAGAAAGCACCACTTAATATGCCTGATCCTTGGATGGAGATTGATGATGCAGATGCTGAAGATGTCCAAATAGAATGGAAGAGGAAATTCTCTGTTTGGAAAAAAGAAGACTAGATTTATTCAAAAAGTGTACTCATTAGTGTACAATTAAATGTACAGATTAGGTAGATAAAGACTGGTAATCGGAATTAAAAAAGGCTGTCGTTGAGATGGCCTTTTTTTGTTTAAAGTTCAATATATAAAGAAAAATAGAATCAACGAGATGAAAAACTTAACTCCGTTTGAAAATTATAAAGAAAATACAGTAGCTTCCACAACTACAATCAATGAGGCTTCAACATCTAGCATCATGAGTGATTGCTATAAAAAGGTTTTGGGCGAAAATGCAATGTCTCAAGAAATGGCAGACGACAGAGAGGCAGCACACGAAATATTTATGGCAATCAAAGACCAGAGATCAAAGATGTCCGACACTGCTGGACCATCTGATAGGGAGAAGAGAATTATGAAAGCCATGGAGGGTATCAAATCACAAGAGCAGTTCAAGAAAACTTTTGAACTATTGCAGTGTATGATTACAACAGAGGCAAAGAGTTCAAGCTCTTTCTTACCAGATTGGCTAAAGAGTAAGAAGAACTTTCTTGCAACACCTAAGGAAACTTTGGATTGGCTGGATAAGTACATGTTTACCTCCTTTGGGGTTTTACCTGATTACGGTGAGGATAAAATGAGAATGGAGTTTAAGAAGATTTCTGACAAGTTTCCGTTGTAAATATCGATTAGAGAAGTTCTTCGCACCAAGGGTTTTATCCTAGCAATCTACGAGGAATTAAAGTATTAATCACACAACACTATGCCCGGTTTCTAATATATAGTACGTGGCATTTCCTATTAAATATAATGCAAGTTCGGAAGCAAGATCAATCTCCAATGGAAATTGGCACATAGGAACTGGTTCTGTTAGCAAAGGACCTACAAGCTCAACTGGGTTTTGGAATTCCCTGGATCCACCTGTCGGTGGCTATTGCATCTATCAAAACAAAGCATCTGGTGGTCCCTCTATCAATGTTTGTAGCAATGATTCTGAACTCGTTTCTAAGATTAACGAGATCTCAGGGAATAGCTATACATTGGTTTCAGAAGCACTCAATTACGCAGCTTCTACAGCAACTATTTTTGTGGACGATGGTCAAGCACCACCACCAATCATAGCAGACGGTTTGGATCTTTTATTAGATTCAAAGATGAAGCAATGTTACCCTGGATCTGGGACAACTCTGTACGACCTAAGTGGCAAGGGAAGAAGTTGTTCACTTTCTGGAACTACCGTTAACGCATCCAAAGAATTTGTGTTTGCTGGACAAGGAGAAAGAGATGGATCCCCTGCAGGTGATTTTATTAGCCTTGATACTACTGCTACCACAACATCACCAGCAACTAAAACCGATGGGGTCACCTACCAATGGTGGATGAGGTTTGATGTTAATCAAGCACAGGGTCATGGTATTTTTCACGGGAGTGGTACCATCAATCACTTAGAATGGAGAGGAAATAACACTAGCGGATATTGGAGAACCGAGGCGGTTACACAGAACGGATATTCATTTGGTGCTAGCAACACCTATGGTGGGGATGCTTTAAATACCTGGTTTAATATGGCTATAGTGTTTGCAAATGACGAGGCAGGTAGACCGGTGAGATGGTACCACAACGGATCTTTGTTTCATACTGGGAGTATGACAAGTGGAAATAATCCGTCAGGCGAATATTTTCAGCCGTCGAGTTTCGGAAGGGCAACTGGGACATCAGCATACCTTTATGCACAAAGTTTTTACGGAAGACTTGGTATGCTAGCTATTTATGATAGATCACTAACAGCATCAGAAATATTAGAAAACTATACCAACACAAATGGCAGATATTAACGCAACACAATTTTCTAACAGCGACTTTACCAATCTTTCCTCGTATGTGATGTCCACTTTGGACAGCAATATATTTCCGATGTATTTGGATAATATGAGCCAGACTAACAAATACCCAAATTCGCTGAAACTAGCCAACCTTATTGATTGTGACGAGGTTGGTGAAACTCTTTGTTCCGTAACAAGACAACTGATAGGTGAAATAGACTTTGCATATTCTCTGGAATCAACTTTGGCAGCGTATTATCCAGCAGACGGATTCATTGACTGGCACACAAACTCGAACTTTGAGCTATACAATGCTATATGTACATTTTCTGAAAATGGCAACAGCTTCTTTGAATATGAAGATGGTGGGTCGGTTGTAAGAGTTACAGATCCCGTAGGTTGGTCGGTTAAGAAAAGTAAATGGGGAGAAGAAAATCCAATTAACCACAGAGGGGTTGCTAACGGGGATCGGAGGATAACACTTACTTTTTCTAGCAAGGTAGAGACTGATGTGGATGCTTTTATATCTTATTTACTAAATACCTAAAAACATTTTTTCTTAGCGCTTTCTTTCCTTAGATTTGTATTATTAAAAATTTAAGAGAATGCAAAGGTACAAAAGAGGAAAGGAAATTCAAGATCATTCACTGAATGAAGTGTTTACCAGATACAAGGCTAAACAAGAAACCGAATTCGTAAAAACATTTTTTGGCAAGGATGAAGCCAATTCAATTTTAGAAACTTGTGGAATACCACAGGTTGAGGATTTTGCCCCGGAGGTAGAATATCCAGTTCATATAGGCTATTCAACAAAGAGGGCTGATATGGTTTTCGAAGGTCCAGACGACACTGTTTATTACTTTGAAGTAATGAGTCAGAGTTACGATGGACGATGGGACGATGCTCACCACCAGCAATTTTATCTTAAAGCAACAAGACTCTCTCAGATGTACGAGAATGTATTTGCTTTTGCAGTGGCTTTCAAAGAATTCGAGCCAAAGTATTTGGACGAGATTTCCAAAATGGACAACTGGTACGCAATCCACTTGCGTTTCAACGACCATGGATATTTTCCTGATGTATATGGGGCGGAACAAAAGAGACAGAAGCAGCAAGTTAAGAATCTGGAAAAAGAGGAGATTGGTCTTCAATTACTACAGATTGCTACTGGATTCGGCTGGAAAAACCGAGGAGATCGCCCGATTGCTTCAAACTATCTATTTGTTGGTAAAGGATACGGGGGTAAGAAATACCGAGGTATTGAATGGGTAGTTAGCTCCAGAAAAGATCGAATGGGTATTAAGCTAAATGGTGCTATGTACAAAGAGGAACCTTGGAGAGAAATCAATATGGATCCGGACGCTATCGTTAAAACTATAGAGACTAAAGTGCCTGGAGTTAAATTCTTCCCACAGTCTGAAAGAAGCAAAGAGGGAGACAGGGACCGTGCTTATTACTTCGAGTTTGATAAGTATAATCTAACAGATGAGAGTATCCAACAGATCAAAGAAGTCACAGAGGCCTTTGCTGAAATATTCAACCTCAGTGATCTCCTTGCTATTCCTGGTAGCAAAAATAAACCTGCTGTTGTCCAGGATATAATTACACAAACACTCGAAAGCGAAGAAGCATAATGAATGAACACTCAAATAATAACAAAAGGACCACTATGGAAGATTTGAGCGATTCTGAGATCGCCATAGTTATGGAAAATGAATTTGATGGACCGAGGGAAGGACCGAGAGTCAGCAGAATTGATAATGGATACAATCAATGGGCAGTCCATTCAGGAGGTAAATTCTCTCCAACGATGCCAACAGAGAAAAAAATCCCACCTGGATTTTATGAACTTGGTCAGGATAATCAGATTGGGTTTTACCTACAAAATAAGAAAATAACCCTTGATGAGCTTTATCAGCTACCTTCAGATGAACTTCAGGATATGATTGAGGATATCGAGAAATTCTGGGACCGAAAAGAAAAATATAAGGAATATAATTTCGTTCATAAGAGGGGCATTCTTTTATACGGAGATCCAGGAAACGGTAAATCCGGCATCATACAACTTTGCACAAAATATCTCATTGAAGAAATGAAAGGTATTGTTATCAATCTTTCGACAGGAGATCACATCGATTGGTACCAACATCTAATAGGACCATTAAGAGAAATAGAACCAGATACACCTCTTATTGTAATACTAGAGGACATCGATGGTATTGCAAGTGAAGGTAGCTGGTCAACTTCAATGTTATTGAATCTTTTGGACGGTATAAAGCAAATAAATAATGTTGTTTATCTAGCGACCACCAACTACCCAGAAAAACTTGAGGAAAGAATTACCAATAGACCTTCAAGATTCGATAGAAGGTATGAAATTGAAATGCCTAATGATAAGGTAAGAGAAGCATATATTAGGAATAAGCTTACTGAAGAAGAGCTTCTTGGTATTAATCTTGAAGAGTGGTTGTCAAAAACAAAAGGTCTTTCGTTAGCTCATATGAGAGAGCTGATAATCTCAGTATGTGCTATGGGAAATACATTTGAAGATACTATGGATCGACTCAATGGACTTAAAATTAAGCCAAAGATTAAATCCAAGAACAAGGAGGTTGGATTCAACAAATGATTTATGGAAAATTTAGATCGTAATATAACTTGGGGTACTGTTAATTTAGTAACCAAGTCAAACAACTTTACAGCAATATACCACGAAAATGGCAAAAATTACGAATTCGAAGTAACCGGATACTGGGTAAGAGATGAGGGATGGGAGGTTCTTGAGATTTCCTGGTTAGAAGAGCCTGAGGATTTTAAAACTGCTGAAGCACAGATAGAAAAAGAGTTTTTATCCAAGATGGGCGGAAGCATTAGAATGCTAAGATATTCCGAAGAATGATAAGACATTTCCCATGAAAAAATTCAAGAAGAATAGGCAAGTATCTGATAGGGGGGCTTACGATCTATCCTTTGCTCGGATCGCATGGGCACATATCAGTGAGATACAGCAAAGCAAAGATCCCGTTATCAAGACTCAAATATTTGGCAACCTCAACCATTTAATTAGAGTTTGGAGTGGAGATCGAGCAAAGCTGATCTCAAAAAATGCATTGGAACTTTTTAGAGAAATTGCTCCCGAGATTAATCCATTTGATGCTAGATGGGAACAAAGAAACGTGTTGGGTAATCACGGACCAAGAAAACCTAAGATAGTTTGGGAACACACAATCCCCGTGGGCCAATTCATTAAAGAAATGGCTAATGAATGTTTCTCAGAGGAAGATGTTTGCAAAAAGATCCAAACCTATCCGGGGGCTTGTTGGATAACTAGGCAGGAAGACGACCTTCTAAATTCTAATGGTTATAAAAATTCTAGACCCGGCGGATTTGATAAGTGCTATTTAGACTGCGGGATAGAAGTACTAAACGAATCACAAATTTGATCAGGAAATTAAATGAGGCTTAGCTTCCCTTGCTCCTGAATTAGTAACCTCCACATACTCAGGAGCATACTTATCTAAAGAATCTGATCCAGCATAGGAAAGTGCTGATTTAACACCATCAATTAATCCACGTAAAATAAACTTAACTCCACCTTTAAAAGGTATAGTTGTGGATTCTCCCTCAACATTTCTTTGCTCTTGTCCGTGTGCTGTTTTGGTTTCCAAAGAAGCTGATCCCCTATATCTCTTATAAAGTGATCCCCCTTTTTCTATAATTTTTCCAGGAGCTTCGTCTGTTCCAGCTAACAAAGATCCTAGCATTACGTTGTTTGCTCCAACTGCTAAGGCCTTTGCAATATCTCCGGAGCTTCTAATTCCACCGTCTGCCATTACAGGAACTTTTGCTACCTTTGAAACTTCTTGTAAGGAGGTAACATTAGGTACACCAAATCCGGTTTTGATTCTGGTGGTGCATAAAGATCCACCTCCAATACCAACTCTTAATCCATCAGCTCCCGCTTCCTGTAGTCTTTCTGCAGCTTCAGCTGTCGCTAGATTTCCTGCTATGATGTCAACTTTATCGTCTAGATTTTCCTTGCACCATTTTAGCATATCAATGACATTTTGATGGTCTCCGTGTGCAACGTCAATTAGTAGTACGTTTGCACCAGCTTCTACCAGAAGTCTTGCTCTTTCTTTAGATTCCTCGCCAACTCCAATAGCAGCCATAACCGGAACAAGGCTAATCTCAGAGTGCCAATCATCTAACATGATTCCCCATTCTTCGTAAGGTCCTCCAAATCCATCGCCATAAATTCTATTGGATAGACTTTTAACTTGTGCAGCCTGCTCTTCTGCAGACATAAATCTATGAATACATCCTACACCACCAAGTAAAAACATCCTGAAGGCCATTTCTTCCTCACAAACTGTATCCATTGGAGAAGCAACTAACGGGGTTAAGATCCCGTATCTTCTGCTTAACAAAGTGTGGAGTTTGATTGACTGTCTGCTTTTGATATTCGAAAAAGAAGGAACTAGTTGAATATCATCGTAAGTGAGAGCTTGCATGACTTAAATTTAAATTAGTTCTCATTATACCTATTTTAATTCCCATTTGTTTCGATATATAGCAAGCATGAAGAAGTTAACATCTTTTGAAAATTTCAGACTAAACGAAAGCGATGGAGGTCCAAGGTATACCGAGGAGGAGATTGCTGGGATATTAGAGAATTTTGATGGATCTAGATTCTTTAAGGTCAACCTTGAAAAAACAAGGGTTGAGTTCTTTTATCCAGCAAAATTAGAGGAAAGGGAAGATTACAAAAACGGGGAAACAGGAAAACTTGAATTCTATATCTCTGATGTTATTTACGACATCTCACCCGACTTCCTCAAGGAGATAAAAAATAGATTTGATGCCCTTGGTAAATCGGGGGAAGACGTTGACAACGTCATGTCAGATTTAGATAAAATCGGTTTCTCTGATGGTAATAATGCGACATGGTCCCAGATCAAATCCGCGATTGAATCTAGAATTAAAGACAACTCACCAGGATTTGTAAGAGCAGAAATGCCTGAGTTTGATTTTGCATATGAAGTCGAACAGGAGGGTCCATATCTAAACGTTACCCTTATTGTAGAAGACTTTGTCGGAGATATCAGCTTCGACGAGCAGGACTTCTCAGACGATATACTTACTGAACTTTTTTACAAAAAGTAGTATTTTCTTTTTTTATCCCCGGGGATTAAATCTATATTGGAGATATAAAACAAGGAGATATGAAAAAGTTAATCATTCTATTAGCACTTTTACTTCCCGTAGTAAGCTTTGCACAATTAGATTTTACTGTACGTTACTTAAAGCACATTAAAGGATATCCAGTTTTCGAGGTTCGTGTTCCTAGTCATTTTACTAAAATGAATCAAACTAGAAAAGAAAATAATACAAGCACATTAAAAGAAACTGAGGAATTAAATGAACTAGCTTTAAAGAGGGGTATTTTTGCATTCGAGACATTCGATTATTTTAATAATCTCCCCGTAAGTCATCACCTAGGAGCTACAACAGCGGAAAACTACGGAGCTAACCATGCTGGCGCAGGGCTACGAATCAGTGATCTAAAGGATGCAGATGTTGATTTCGTAAAAGATAGGATTGATCCGAAAAACGATTATTACAAAAGTCCAGGATTTACAAGCATGCTAGTCAATATGGGTGAAAGGTATAATAACTCTCCCGATCATTTAGAAAATCGGATAGATAAAAAACATAAGGAATATGGAAATTGTTTTTTAGTAACCTTTATTCCAGCGAAAAACCACGATTACGACCCAAAGGGGGAAGGTTTACAAAGAAAGACTATTCCCACAATGGTGATGATCCATTACGAAGTATTCAAATAGGCAACTTATAAAAAAAAAGGATCCAAAGGATCCTTTTTTTTCGTGACAATTATTTTTAAATATTAGTCTGCAAGATCAGTTTCCCAACTTGCTATCTTAACTGGTTTAAAAGAAAAACCAAAACTTGTCGAGGAAGACTCTTTGAAACTTGGACAACTGGTTGAATTTTTATTTCCCCCTATCTTACTGCTTTTACTTGTTGTTATTGTCGGGAGAGGTATTCTAATTGTTGTTTTACCATATCTGGAAGGTATTAATACCCTAGCTGGAAAAATAAGATTTGTTACTGATTCTTCGCTTTGTAATTGCTCGGTTGGCTTAGAATCTACTCTATCAAATATAATTTCTATGTTGTTGTACCTGTATTGGCTGTAATCATCTTTATTTGCTTCTGGGTCCATGCTCTTAGTTTTAGCACCATCAGCAGAATCTGAAGTAGGTGTACCTTCATCGTCAACAGCTATCATAGTTACTGTCTTCCTGTCTTCACCATCAACAAATTTTACACCATTTCCGTCTTTAACGTAATAACCAAATTTGATACCATCTGGTGGATTAGGTCCTGATGTACCATCTCCATTTCCACCTTTCGAATAAATCTTAATTAGTTTTGGGAGCTGAGCAACTAAATCATCATCCAGATTTGCTTTTGTTGCCAATCCCTCAATTGCTCTTGCCATCGTAAGAGCTCTAGCATAAGAAAGCTGACCCCAAGAAAGAGATTCTGCATTCCCAGTATTTCTATATCTATCAGCAGACGTGTAAATGTTAATCCCCTTTAATGATTTGATTTCTCCAGTCATATACCTTTCGAATATAGAACCAAGATTATCTAACATCTCTTTGTATCCATCTCCCTGAAAATCAGATTCACCGTTAGCTCCTGTTGCGTTTGGTTTAAACACTTCAGATTCATTGGCTTCTGAGATCATGAAAGATTTCTCTTCCTTTGGTGGGGTTTCTTTAGTTCCCTCTATAGATTCAGCTTCTGTGTCAATTTTAAAACCTGGACTTGACATATAATTATTGTCCTCTTTTTTCTGATCCTTAAATTCCTTTTCAACTACCTTAAGAAGTGGACCTTCTGAATTGTATCCACGCTTCATAGCTAACTTAGAAAACTCTTCTGCTAGTTTATTCTTATCTGTATCTGGGAGTATCATCCAGAGAGCTGGTCTTTTGATACTAGAGTCAATTTTAGATTTTCCTGGCTGCTTTAGAAGTAGTTCTGCTTTTTTATTAGCATCCTCTTTGGACATATTGTCTATGGATTTAGCTATCTGCTCCATTTTAGCCTTCCTAGATTTTTTTCTGGTCCTTTCGTCTTCTGTTATCTTGATATCAAATACCTTCTCGACAGCATTCTTTTCTTCGTTATCCATTGTGGAAGTTCTACTTAAAAAATTCTTAAGTATTGCCTTTCCTCCTTCTCCGTCTCTCAAAAGTGGTAATATTTCCACGAGACTGGTCTTTTGTCTTCCATTCTTCATGGACTTCATATAGTTATCAAGAAGGTCCAGATTATATTCGTTTATTTTTTCAAGAATTTCAAGAGCAACTGTTCCAGACATCTCTTTACCTGGATCCTCGTCTCTTTCGTTGATGTTACTATAGTTTGCTTTAACGTATTCGTTAAAGCTTTCAAACACAAATTTATAATCCATTTTCTTTGATTAGTTTGCTTATATATCTATCTTTTTTAAAATTTATGATATATAGATGAAATAGAACAGATTTAAAAATGGCAAGAATTTTTGATTTTAAAATACATTCAATAGCAGAGTCAATAAACGAAGCTATGGATGATGGAAGGAAAAGAAGGCTTATTGCAGATCTAAAAATTTACTGTGACGAATCAGGATCAGAATTTTCGGAAGTTTGTAAACTACTTAATGTAGATGCCTCTGGGTTTGAATCTCTTAACCAAAAAGCTGTTGATTTTCTAAATTCCAAGTGTGGTGAAGGTAAATGGACAGTAAATAAGGATACTGGAAAAATAGACGTAGACACAAGGTTATACATAGGATGGACCTCCATGGGTACATTAAACGAGTTCCCCGAGGGTATAGAGTTTGGTGTAATTAAAGGAAATTTTGATGTTTCTGATCAAGACTTCTCAAGCTTTAAGGGATTTCCAACAAAGATAGGAGGTGACCTTAACATAAGGGGAAATAATTTTAGTTCTCTCGAGGGATGTACACAAGATATTGGTGGATCCTTTAATTGCTCAAATCAAAAGGGAGATCAGTCTTTAACTAGTTTAAAGGGTGGACCAAAAAAGATACAGGGTACATACAATTGTTCAGATAACTCTATTAATTCTCTCGAAGGAGGTCCAGAATATGTTGGTGACAAATTCAGATGTTATGATAACAACCTAACAACATTAGTTGGTGGTCCGGAGGAAGTTGGTGGCAACTACTATTGCAACCAAAACGATCTGACCACATTAGAAGGATTTCCTAAAAAATTCAGAGGTGACAATGTAGATTGCTCAAATAACGATATCTACTCACTAGAGGGATTGTCTGTAGATTCAGGATCTAGAAAGGTATCTGTAGAAGCAAAAAGGAACCTTTACCCCAAATCAGTTTTGGGAGACGTGTATACAAAAGCAAGGGAATATGAAAGCTGGGCAGCTGCTTATCTTTGGTTGCTTACTACTACAAGATTCCAAAGAATGTCAAAAGCTCAAAGAGATCCTATTAGGGATAAACTTACCCCAGACTACCTAAGATCCAAATCAATTTCTTTAGCAAAGGTTTGGAAAACTGATGTGGTTGAGAACCCCGCAGTTAAGAGAGCACTGAAAAAAGCAAATCTAGATAAAGATACGGAATTCAAAGATGATGCAGATTTAGGTGCTGATTTATCAGATATTGGATTCTAATGTCAAAACAATAACTTTACCAACCGGTAGCTTTTCGCTGCCGGTTTTTTTATGTAGACGAAATAATCTATAATTGGAGTAATTAAACTAGTATGGCAAAAAGGGAAATTAAAAAAGGTGTGTGTAGCTTTTGTATAAATAGTTACCCGTATAAAGAAATGTATGTTGTTAACATGCCTATGCATAGATTTGAAGACGGATCTACTAGGGACGTTTATCGGACCATATGCTGTGAGAAGTGCATAAATAAAAAATCGACGAAGGAAAGAATTCTTGGTATACACGAGGAGCCGAAAGATAAAAAATAGTAGATATATAGAGAGTGAGAGGATTAAAGAAATTTAAAATTTATGAAGGCAAATCAAATCTTACTGATTCAGATCAAAGAAGACTTGATTTAATTGAAAAAAATAGGGATACCTTTATTTCTCAATTCAAAGAAATGTCAAACAAAGGGAAGGTCCAAAATTTCATAGACCATTATAACGTTTTAATGTATATCCAAGAGGAGCCGGATTTAATGGCAGCTATATTATTACCACTTCTTAAAGAGAGAAATTTTAACGAGTGGTTAGGCTCGGTTTCTGAGGATCTCCCAGATTCTTTTAAGGATAGCATGGGAATAGCTTCGGATTTAAAAAGATTAGGATTCTAATGAAACATATAAGAGAATTTGAAATATTTGAGGTTGAGTCTCCAAAGGGAAAAGTCTCTGTAGAGCTTCAATCCAGATTTCCTAAAATAGCTTCAGACATTAGGAACGAATTTAAGTATTTCTTTTCTAGGGGACTTTTCGGTCACTTCGATGTTGAGGATAAAAAGGATGGTACAATTATTAAATATGTTCCACAGGACGAAAGCATCCCAGCTATTGAGTTTAATGGTTTTGTTATTCCTGAAGATGCTGACAACAAAAAGATAACACTTAAGGAGCTTGTTTCTTCAAAAAACGCAAAATGGAAAGAAGATGATATTGCTTCCATCGATAACTTTTCGAAAGCGATAGGAAGAGATACCTGGTCGGGAGAATTTAATAAATGGGTTTCATCAATATCACCGCTTTTTTCTAAGCCTGGAGATTTTAGGTGGTTTAGTAGATCACCTCAAGGAACATATTTTGATGGCTATTTGAAAATGCTTTTACCTCACACCAAATACACAACCCCGGGTGATGCAGAAGATGTAACTATAGACCAGATAAAAGCAACACCAGAATTCATAGACCTTGTTAATTTTGGTGGGTATGACGACACCTCTGATCGTATATGGAAAAACGGTAACTTTAGAATATCTCACCCAGATCTTGCATACAGTGGTTACAACTGGATGACTAAGAAGAATGAAGAGGGGATGAACACAGTTACCATATACTCTTCCGGGCCAGTTAGAATGTCAAGCGGAGATAGGCCTGCTATTATAAATTCCGCCCCTGGCTTTAAGATAACCAATCTAGATGGTTGGAGAAGAAAGATAGATTGGGTAAAAAAATACCTAATGAAAAGGCTGGCTAAGGATGAATTTGACATTAAATCCAGAAAGAAACAAGAAGAACTTGCTGCTCTGCCGACTGGCGAATATTTCACATCCTTGCTCGATATGGATAATGAAAGATTTATAGATTGGCTACTATCGCACAGCGAAGAATTTGTAACAAAAGTTCTTGATAGCGGGGTTAATCTAAAAGACTATATAGAAAGCGATCCAGCAAAAGCAGCTGTTAAACTCAAAAAGATCTATAAGCTCCCAGCAGTTAAAAAAGCTATTGATTCTTTAGATCAAGAAGCAACCAAAGATTTTGCGGACAATATTACATTAACTGGAAATCTAGGAGAAATCGGATTCTAAAAATGTTGGTAGAGGTTCAGATAATTAAAACCAAGAAACCTAAAAAGACATTTGTTGCTTTCAATAATACAGTCAGACCCAATAAAGGAGACCGGACAATAGGAGTTAAAGAGGTCTGCACAGTCAAAGAAATTCTTAAAGGAGTTGACATAGACCAATATTTACTATCCGACGGATCAACAATCGCAAACCCAATAAAAATCATTGGCGAGATAGACGAGTTCGATTCAGATATTGGAAAATTCGACGAGGGTCCATTTTACATCTCTTGCCAAGGGACCATAAAAAATCCCATCCTAAGTAAGGATGGGAATCTAATTACACTTATTAATTTCTATTAGATAAAATTACCTTTGTAATCCATTGGAATATGGATGTATTTACCGAATGGTGGTTTATCAAAGTTTGATGTTGAATTACAAATAAACCAGAAAACCCTATTTTTATACTTATTTATCCCATACTTAGAAGGAGATGGATAAGAAGCGAATGAATCGGTGAGATAGATAACAGCAGACGGATTTATCTTATTCTTTTCGATATATGCAAACGGAGGATCAAATCCTTTTGAATTACCTCCTGTTGAAGCCCATTTGGAAAGATCTGGTTTCTCACCTTTCTTTATTACATCAACAGCATCAATATCATCGGAACAATAGATGATAACGGTTTTGTCTATTTCCATCTTTGTTGCTAGACTCCAAACTTCCTCAAAGAAAACCTTGATCTGAGCTTTGGATATAGATCCGGACGTATCAACAGGGAGAACTAATGTCTTTAATGTGTCTTGTCCAACCTTTCTTCTACCATAGGTTATATCACCGCTACCTAGCATTCTTCTGTTAGGCAATGCATAATCATATTCATTAAAAGCTTTATCCAAGAATTTTTTAAGCTCTCTTTTCCAATCTACCTTTGGTTTTGATGTAGAAATTTCTTTAATTAACCTCCTGGCTTTTTCTGATAATTTACCACCCTGAGTCGAAAGAGCATTGTTTAAATTCCTATTCCAGAAATCCGCAATTTTCTGCTTACTTCCTCCCTTTCCAAGCTGAGATTTTTTAGACTTATATGTTTTAGTTGATTTACCGGTTTTACCAGTAAGTGTTCTTTCATATCCTGGACCTGTTTTAGCGTTAGGATCAAAGTCTGGCGTCTTAACATCTTCTGGAGGGGTTTCAAGCTCCTGTGGAGATGATGTTCCACTCTTTTCTTCACCACCTTTAATCTGAACTGGATCTTTTACGCTTTCCGGATCAACAAGTACGAAATTTCCTTTTTTAATTGTAGCCATACTATTCTGTTATAATATCCCCGTTTTTAAGAACCTCCTTGACTATTGCCATTTGTCCTTTTTTAGGACCCGATGTTATTCTAACCCATTTTCCAATAAGCATAGAGGAATCAATTGGGGTAAAGTTCCCGTTTTTTACTGTCTTGTCCATTATTCGATAATTATATCTCCGTTAGCTAACACGTCTTTGACTGTGCCTATCTTGCCTTTATTAGGTCCTTCAGTAACCCTGACCTTTTTCCCTATTATTGATTTGGAAGAGTCCGAATCGTCTTCCCCTTTATCTTCCCCTTTATCATCACCTGGTTTACCCTGTCCTGGTTTCCCTGGTTGATCCCCCGGTTTCCCTGGTTGACCAGGACCCCCGGATTTTTCCTCACCTTCTTCGTCGGATATAGTTTCCTGAGCAATAGAAGATTCTGAATCTGGTTCTCCCAGGTCTTGATCAGCATCTACAACTGCACCGAAGTTTGTATCCTCTGGCATTTCTTCAAGAGCCCTTTGCACATCAGGATCTTGCATTAGATCTTCATAAATATCCTCAGCTCTCATTCCTTCGTACTTTTCCTCGTAGAGACCCATTCGACTTCCGTCTGGATTTTTTGGCCACGCAAAATTTGAATCCGCTTCCGCATTGAGGATTGGGTTGATTGCATAATCAGTGGCATAATTCCATAGTTTAGGGTTTCTGTTCCCTCTCCTTGACATATGCTCCCCAACGCAATGGAGGATTTCATGACAAAGCACAAATCTAATTGCTGCATCCGATTGGCCGAGTACAAAGTCTGGGTGATACTGTATATTGAGGCCATTAGTACACATTGTTGGATAATTTGGATCTGAACTACCGTAGATGTCCAGGTTTGATAGTAACTGTCCGAAGAAGCCTCTATTAATATTAATCCAAAGGATAGCCTTTTGGATCTTTATCCTTGCCTGAATTTCTTTTGCCTCTGTATCATCTTCTAATAAAGCTGAGTCCCTTTCGTATAAAAACTCAGTAAAGGACCCAGCTTTAATTCTGTACAGATTTTTTTTATTAATGAACCTGGTTGATTTCATCTATTAAATAAGCTCTTTTTCCTTGGCTCCTTTTTGAATCATTCTAGCAGCCTCGATTTTCATTTTTGACTCGTCAGTATCTTTATTCTTAATAACCTCTTCAGTTACCGCAAAGTCCGGATATTTTTCGATAATTCTTTTATAAATCCAAGCCAATTGTTCTAATTGCTTATACTTTTCAAAGTATTTCATTATGTTGTATAGATCTTCTACCGAAGCAGTGTCATTATCTGAAAGCTCTTCAGCTTTTCTTACTGCCATTTCGTAAACTCCGTACATAACATTCGAGAAATCTGATCCTTTAGGAATATCTTTTGCCTTTTCTGGGTTTTTAACTATTTCCTCTAGGTCGCTTTCCGATACTTTTCTAATTACATCCAAATATGCTTTAAGCTTTCCAGCAGCACTTGGACCAACTTGATCAGCGTAAACGTTGTAAACCTTTTCTGAGGGTAGTTCTCTCCAGGACTTAGCTCCTATATCTTCAATCTCGTCTTGTAGCATCATTGCGGCATCTGTCCAAGATCTAGGTGTTGGGAATTTAAGTGTTGCTTTTTCTCTATCTAGGTAGTGGAATAGCTCTTCGTTCCTTTCAACGAAATCAACAAATTCTGGCTCAAATTTACCACTTTCTCTAGCCCAGTCTGCCCAGTCTTTCACCCGAGGAACTAGGTTTACAATTGTAAATCTATCAGCAAGTGCAAAATCAAACTCTGCTACATCAGCTTCTGCTGGTCTGTTACCAGCTGCAACAATTACCCATTTATCTGGTAAAACATATTCTCCTAGCCTTCCCATCTGAACAAATTGCATAACAGAATTAAGAACCATTTTATTTGAACGGTTCATTTCATCCATAAATATAATACCTCCCTTTCCCTGTGGTCCATTATCTCTTGGAAGTAACATAGGAGGATTTGATCTAGTCATACCAGATCCAGGTGAAACTAATTTACCTGCTTCATCATATTCAGGCTTATCTACATCAACAACCTTTGGTATCCCCAAGAAATCTTCAGGAGCCATAAATTGAAGATCTAGGTTAATCATTGGTACCCCAAGAGATTGAGCTGCCTGCCCAACAATCTGTGTTTTACCAATTCCAGGAGCACCGTAAATGAATATAGGTTTGGCTCTACCACCCCTCGATTTTGCTCTATATAATTTTTCTACCATCTCCTTTAATTCTGGAGATGATATGTTTCTTACTGTCTGATCGTCCTCTGTATATTCTAGAGGTACCCTTGCTTCTTCTAATTCTTCAAATCCAATAGATTCGAACATTGAAGCTGGATTTTGGTTAGCAAACTCAGTTCCTGAATAGAACTGGTCAATTTGGTTAACTATACTACCTGCTGACGGATCAAAGTAAGCTGCAACCGGTAATCCTTTTTTTGGACCTGACGGTATCAATTTAACAAGTCCATTTTTAATAGCATCAACCAAATTACTTGCCCATTTGGCTAATCCAGAAAAAGCGTTCGATAGAAACCCCTCGTTGGTTGAGGAATTGTATTCATTAAGAACGAAATTTTTGAAGTCAAAGACTTTTTTTCCCATTGTGATTAGTTTATTTTTCAAACTATATATCGAAGGAAGAAAATGAATATATAGATGGTGAGGAAATTAAGTAAATTCAGGGACTTTGTCACAGAAAACCTTCAGCTATCAAGCTCAGAGGTTTCAATTCTTGACGAATGCACTAGAGGTGTATGGAAGGAATCCAATGGTGTTATAAACATAGAGGGTGATTTTATTGCAGACGGTAAGATAACTGGCAAAACACTTTCCCCGTTGGTATTCGGAAAAGTAAGTGGATCTTTTGATATCTCCAATAATTCTTTAGAATCCTTAGAAGGATGTCCATCTGAGGTTGGTTCAGAATTTAACTGCTCTAGTAATTTATTATCAAGCCTTTCGGGTGGACCTAAAAAAGCACCAGATTATTTTTGTGCCAACAATTATCTCATATCTCTTGAGGGTATAGCAGAAGATGCTCATAACATTAGTGCACCTGGTAATTCATTAGAGGATATATCAGCACTTAACGGAAGGCCAATCAAGGAAAATCTTTTCCTACATAATAATTTCTTAAAAAGCTTAGATGGGTGTCCCAAAGAAATTGGTGGATCTCTAGACTTGTCCGAATGTAACCTATCTTCTCTTAAGGGATGCTCTATTAAGGTAGTCAAAAACTTCGACTGCTCTGGAAATGAATTAACCTCACTTGAGGGAGGTCCTAGTTTTGTAGGTGGTTATTACGATTGTGGTAATAACTCAATAACATCATTAGAAGGAATAGCATCAAACAAAATGAAATGGATAGATGCCTCGAATAATCAAATATACTCTGTAATAGATCTTCCAACAGGTTTAGTAAATGCTAAAGTTGGTTTGCACAAAAACGCACTACCTCTCGAAATACTCCGATCCCAGCAGGAATTTGTAGAAGATAAAGGAGACATAAACCTTAGAAATTGGTTGGAGTTTACCCTAAAAAATGAAAAGGGGGAAAGATATTCACCAGTGGCAAGAATGGTAGAGATGTTTAATGATGACAGAAGGAAAGATGCAGTTATAAAGTTTATTGAAAAAACTGACCTTGCTGGCATATCCAAAGACAATCCTAAACTTCTAGCCCCAATAGCAACAGAGGTAAATAAGAACTCACCTATGGTTGAATACATAAATAAGAACAAGGATCTTTTCTCCGACGAATTTTTAGATTCCCTTGAGATATCATCGGATCTAAAGGATTTAGGATTCTAAAAAAATATATAAATTAAATAAAAAGAAAAATGAAAAATATTAAGGTTTTTGAAGATTTCTCTTCTACAGTAGAAGAGGGTCACGATCACAAAAAAAATTACATGTTCTTCCAGCACTTACATACAATTAAAGATGCTATAGAGGACATTTTAAGCATGGATCAAAGTGAGATTGATGATATGTTATCTAACGGTCACAATTGGGCTTTAGATCATATGGCAACTTCTGTTGATGATATAGAAGAGGTATATCATTTCCTAAAGAATCGAGTTGGTGTTGAGAGTGAAGAAATAATGGAACCCGGAGAAATGACTCAGGTAGAAATTATAGAAGAACCAGGATCACCAGAGATGGAAGAGGATTCTGATGAAGATTCTGAAGAAGATTAAGATAATTTCTTAGCTTCCTCGAAATCTTCCTCTGAAAGCTTCCAACCCTTTAATGCATCCCCAATGTGATTTTTTGCTTCTGCAAATGTTGCATTGGGGTTTTCTTTTAGGTAATCCAAAAGCTTAGTTCTAACAGCAGGGTGTATTCCTTCAGCCTCGTTGACTTCTGTTTGTTGTGATTTTCCGAATTTTTCGAAAGGTATAAGATTTTCCATTTTCGTTATTCTTTTTCTTGTAAAAGTGTATTTAAGAATTCGACAGCATCCTTAGCTCTTTTATAAGTATCTCTAAAAGAGTATGAGGTTTGTTTTCCTTCTTTTTCTATTCTTTTGATATCAAATTCGTAAAAGGATATTACTTCTTCTGCAACCTCTGGGGTTACTAAGGATATTTTACCATCTTCAAAATCATTTAGTGATTTACCAAGACCCTCTGAAGATGCTTTGTCTGTTGCATAAGTTTCTATAGCTTCGTCGTCGACCTCAACATTATCCCAAGCATACTCATATTCTGGATCACCGTCTTCGTCACGACCAATATATTCTCTATCTACAGCTAAATAATCCCTGAAATCATCCTCTGTTGAATCAAAAGCCATTGCATAGAATTTTCCTTCTGCCTTGTCCTTTAGAACAGCTATTTCTCTATAATCAGAGTTTACAACCTCGAATTTGATATCACCAGGCTTCATGTCTATACCTCTAACATATTCTGGGTCTCTCTGATTCCAAGGTGCACTAGGATCATTTTCGGCTCCAGCTGGATAATATCCGCTTCCCCATGACTCAAATGTTTTTAAATTTTTCATTTATTTGGTTGTAAATATTTTAAATATATATCTAGCATTTCACTGCAAGAACGGGTGTCAATCTCTAAGAGGAAAGCCGAAGAGGGTCGAAGCCCCACGGAGATCCCGTTTTTACTTTAGAGTCAAAAGATACATTGTTTTATCCAAGAGAGCAATGATCTCATCAAGTATATTCAATATCTCAGGATCCTCCTCTGCGGTAAAGTAAGATTTG
>Ga0209653_1001027_pt1 | contig 23273 bp, 7 predicted proteins | sample SaaInl6LU_22_DNA_FD_184644 | JGI IMG/M metagenome (GOLD analysis project Ga0209653, IMG submission 184644) | Marine microbial communities from expanding oxygen minimum zones in the Saanich Inlet - ESP_116LU_22_DNA (SPAdes) (version 2) | ecosystem: Environmental > Aquatic > Marine > Intertidal...
TTCAGCTAAAGGTATATTTAAACCATTAGTACAAAATAGATTATATCAAAAAGATATAGCTGTTACTAGAGGTTTAATGAATGAGTATCAAAAAGGTCAAGGCTTAATGACTGCTGCAGACCCTAATGTGCGTTCTGCTTACAATCCTTATTCTTTAAAAGAAATACAATATGCCTTAGAAGATTTTAAATCTTTAGACGGGCAGTCTGCATTAACATTTAGTCCTCCTCAGTATATTCAAAACGTAGACATGGAAGCATTAGCTCAAAAGTTCTATGATGAAAGAGGTTGGGAAAGAAAAGAAGTTGGAGTACAAGGTAGTGGATCTAGACAATACATAGTTACAGACACTAACGGTGCTGTAATAGAAGAAGATGTATACAGATACTTACAATCTCGTTTTTCAAATGACCCACTAGTTCAGCAAAACATTGCTTTAAAATCTAGAATAGATAGACGTGATTATGTTGAATCTAATCTAGACCAGTATGGTGGTGATAGAAATGCTGCTACGGCTGCTTATGTTACTGAGCGTTATAATTCTTTAAGTGAAGAAGCTAGAAGAGCATTAGCTGAACAAGACAATTATCTTAAGTCTTTAGAATATTCTAAACAAGAAATAGAAAGAGATTTAAAAGTTAACGGTGCTCCTACTAACACTGGTCAACAAAGTTATTACGAGCAGATAATGAGTAAGTACAGCACTGCACAACAACAGCAGGCTACGGTTACATCTCCTGATGATTTAACATTATCAAATCAACCAACAGAGCAAGAGTTATTAGACGCTGTTAACATTTTAGACAGGTTAGAATACAACACAGGCATAGCAAGTATTTCAAGAAGTCTTGCTTACAGTAAAGCTTCTCGTGATATAAAAGCAGATCCTTTTGCTAAAGTTCAGTTTGAAAAAGACTTAGCACTTCGCAACTCTATTGCATTAGCTCAAGAAAAAGCTAGACTAGAACTTATAAAACAACAAGCTCAAGGGTTAGGTGTTAATGGTCCTATGTCTGATATTCCTGTAGAGTTATCTTCTGATTTGGCTAGCAAGGAAATAGGCGAAGAGGGTAGAGCTAATATGGACTACAATCAAAAAGCTATTAAGGAAAGTACTGCTGAAATGACAGAGCAGGGTGCAAAAGTAATAGCTGATTGGGGTCGTCTTACAGGTACTGCTATATTAGATGAGAATGGTAACCCTATTTCTGATGATAGAATTGCAATGTTACCTCCTAGTTTATTTAATGAGTATATAGAAAAAGCTAGAGTCGTAGTTAGTACAGGGTCTAGAATTAAAGAAAATCCTGAAGAATCTATTGCTTTATCTGCTGAACTTAAAGTATATGATCAGTCATTTAACATTAATGAGAAGTTAATTGGTACAGAGCAGAATCATATTTTAGAAGCTCTTGATAGATATAGTGCTACAACAGAAGGTGAACGTCAAGACATCTTAATGTTAAAAGATATAGTTAATGATGGTTATATTGACTATGCTGGTATTAGAGATCAGTTTATAAAGCGTTCAGAAGCAGATGGTTCTGAAACCTTTATGGGTAGAATGAGAGAAGCACGCGCTGCTGGTAATCTACAGAGTATACCAGAAGTTATGATGGCTACTATGAGTTACTTTAGTGATGAAGCTGAAGATAGATTTGCTGGAATTTTTGGTAGTGATTGGGAATTCAGTAGTCCTTCTACTTGGGGTAATGAAGCTGGTACTGTTGGTGACATTTATTATAAGAATGCTAATGATCTTAGAGGTCTTCAGCAAGGTGTCACTACAGGTGTAGGTGGTTTATCTCGTATTGGAACTAACTTAGGTTCAGCTTCAAATAAAGGATCACAGGTAAATCAATTAGTAAATGTTGCTGGTAGAGCTGTAGTATCTGGTACAGGTGCTGCTGCGTTTGGTGACATTGAAGAATATAGAACAGGTGAGATTACATCTAATGATGTTGCAAACAGAGTTGTAAGAGATGTCATTAGTGCTTTAAATAATCCAGGTACAAAACAATCTGGGGCTAGACAAATGAATGTTACATTGTATAGAGATCCTGCAACAGGAAAACAGTACATGAACATATTACCAGATACTAAGACTCTTGGTGAGTTAATTGGTAATAAGAGCACAAAGGGATACGCTCGTGACTACAAAGATGAATTACAAACAAAAGGTGTAACTATACTTCTTGAAGAAAGTGCAGCAATACCTGAATCAATGTATTCAGAATTAAGAAGTCCTGTAAACACTTACATGAATCTTAATAACGGTGCTTATACAGTTGGTGGTGACAATCCTTTAGATGGTGGTAAGATTGTGATTACTAAAAATCTTTCAGGTGGTTATAATTACAGTGGATATCAGTATATTTATGATATTAACACTGGTGATTATATCCAGCAGCCTATTAGTCAGCAGATACTAAACACTTTAAGCTCTTCTACAGAGCCTATTGATAACGTTGTTGCTAGTATACAACAGAGTTTTCAGACAACAGCATTAGACAACATTGAGCTCCAAAGACAATAAGATATGGATAACAGCTTCTCAAATCTTCCACCACTAGGAGGATCAGGTCAGCCTAGAAAAGAAAAACCAAAAAGTAAATTTGAGGAAACTTTTCTTGCAACACTAGATCAATATAAAGATACAGCCTTAAGTCCTGATAAGCCTTTATTTACTGAATATCCTGATAGACCTTTTGGTTTAGCAGAAAGTGAATTCTTTAGATATGCTAATAGAAGCAATTTTGATGAGCTAGGTTTTTCTCCTTACAGAGATAATGAAGCTTTATATAACCAAGAATCAAATGTCTTTGGTGAGATAGGTAGATCTTTGCACGGTGCCATGTTAGTAGGTGGTAGCACGTTTGCTGATATGGCAATGGGTACTGCTGATTTACTTACAGGAGAATGGGAATCTTTTTTTTCACCTAATACAAAAAGTGCAGAACGCTTTCAAGATGTAATGCAACAGTATGGATCACGTAAGGGTGGTGCTACTGAGTTTATTGCTAATAACCTTATTAACGTAGGGTTTATGGGCGGTATGATTGTTGAGTCTCTTTTAGAGGGGGCTCTTGTTAGTGTAGCTACTGGTGGTCTTGGTGCTATTCCAGAGTTTGGAAAAATAGGTGCTAACTTATTTAAAGCTGGTAAAGCTGTTGACGCTGCTGCAGATGTTGCAAAAGCTGGTAAAGCAGCACAACGTCTTAAAGGTGCTACTGGTGCTAGTTCTATTTTAGAACAAGGTACTAAGAGTCAACAAGGTGCTAGCTCTTTGTTAAAGAGTCTTGCAGATAATGCTGACAATCTTCTTAAAATAGGAGGTAATAAAGCAGTTCAGTTTTTAAATCCTATACAAAATACTGGAGAGTTTTTTGGAGATGTACTACGCGCTGCTAAACTTGGTGAAGAGTTACCAGGTATGGCTAAAGGTGCAGGTGCAATGTTTAAAGACTTACAGCTATACAAAGCAGCTTTAGAAGAATCTAAACTTGAAGCTGGGTTTACTGTAAATGAAATTAAAAATCAAGCTATTGATTCTTTTATTAAAGAGAACGGTAGAAGACCTAATCAAGAAGAACTTGATAGAATAGATAAGATAGCATTAGAAAGAGGTAATGCTACAATGGTTCAAAACTTACCTGTAATTCTACTTACTGATAAATTAGTATTTGGTCCAATGCTTAAGATGGGTAAGACTACATCTAGAGTATTTGGATTTAGTGGTGGTGTTGCAGATGATCTAGCACGTAGAGGTATTAACTTTAATGGAGATTCATTTTTCCGTGGTACTAGAAATGCTGGTAAGAACATTAGAGAAACTCTTAAAATTAAAGGTAAAAACTTTGGAAGAGGGTTACTTAAACCTTCTGTCTATTTACGTAGAGGTAAGAATGTACTTACCGCAGGTACTGGTGAAGGTTTACAAGAAGTCTTCCAGGAAGTAGTAGGTGGTGCTAACGTTGATTATGGTTTAGCATTAGCTAATGATCCTAATGCTGCATACAGTACAGGGAGTTTTAAAGACTTTTATGCAGGTATTGTTTCAGATCCTTCTAACGTTCCCTTTAATAACCTAGCTGGTTACTTTGGAGAAAACGTAATGAATCAGTTTAGCAAAGAGGGTTTACATGCTTTTGCTTCTGGTATGTTCATTGGTGGTATCGTTGGTGGAGGTGGTAATAAACTTGCTAAAGCTGTAAAAGGTGGAAGTCTGGCTACTAAAAAAGGTAGAGAGCAGTATCAAGCTGCTAAGGTTGAGCAGGATAAGCTAACAGACGAGTTAGTAGAACAGCTTAACAATAACATTAAAGACCCAATGGCTCTGTTTAATCCTAGAGTCAAAAATCATATTCAGCAAAAAGAACTGATTAAAGAATATCAGCAAGCTTTACAATCTCAGGATGTAAAGAAAGCTAAAGATATAATGGAAGAGTTGAGGTTTAATCAACTCATGACAGCATTTGAAACTAATACTTATGACATCTTTAAAGATAAGCTTATAGCGCTTAGAACACTTGATGAGCAGGGTATTGTAGAAGCTGTAGGTTTAGAAGATCCTAAAGAAGCTAGGCAAAGGTTAGAAGAAACTATTGAGTATGCGGAAGGTCTTAAAAAGAGATATGATAAGTTTAATAAAAAGTATAAGAATCCTTTTAACCCAAGTGCTTATGAAATAGGTACGGAAGCTTATATACGTAATCAAATAAACTATAGAGCATTTGAAAATGCTAAGAGAGATCTCATCTTTATGGAGGAGACAACTCTTAAAACTAAACAGCGTCAGGAACAAATTAAAACTGAACTTGGTAATGCACAGCTTACAGGTAATTTTTCTGCATTAGATGTAGATGTACTTACTAGTGTTAAGAATCTAAATGATGAGATTGCATTACTAGAGAGTGAAACAATAACTTCAGAGGGTGCTCAAACTCCTGAAGAAAAACAATTATTAAAAGAGAAGAAAGCTAGACTTAAGGCTCTTAAAAATTACCGTAACGCATTAGATAAATATGAGGCGGTAGATAAGAAGTTACAAAATGATTCTTCTTCTAAAGCTGGTGAAGCTAGAGAAAAAGCTTTAGGTAATTACAGAAAAGCTTTTGATGAGTATATAAATCATTTAAGTACTGTGGCTGGTGATCAGTCTGTTGTTGACATAGATGCTTTAGAAGATGCTTTTGATTTAATTGTTGATCATACTTTACTTGAAAGAGAGAATGCTAGTGCATCTGCAGCATTAAATGTTTTAAACAATCCTGCAGGGCTTACAGAAAGAGCAATGCGTGAGGCAGCTGCAATGACTGATGTTTATGCAAATAAAAGAAAGTACATAAGACGTTCTGTTAAAACTTTTATTTCAGCTGCAGAAAAGAATGAGATCTTACAAAAGTTAAAAAATATGGGTGTTGCAATTCCCCATGATGAGTTGCAAGAGTTTTTAGAGCAGGGTATTTTACCTTCTGCTTTATTCTCTTTAAGAAACGGTTCTGTATTAAATCTTGAAAAAGATTTAGGTAAAGCTGCTATGAATTATCTTAAAGAAGTAGCAGAACCATTAAAACAAAAGTTTGAGGCTTCTCAGAAAGAAGCGGAAAAAGAAGCTGCAGAAGAAAAGCAACGTTCTGAAGAAGAAGCGCGTAGAAAAAAAGCTGAACAAGAAGGTAAGACACCAGAAGAGATTGCAGCTGAAGAGGCTAAGAAAAGAGCTCAAGATGATTTAAATAATACACAAGGTGCAATGACCAACGCACAGGCTTATAAAAAGCTTGTAGATGGTAATAAAAAATTAGCTATACTCCTATCTAGATATTTAGATAATGCAGAGTTTGAGGGTACTCAAGCTGAATTTTTAAACTCACAGGAAGGTGCACGGTTTGTTGTCGTTTTAAAAGCTATACAAGAAGCTTATAGTAATTCTGAATCTTCTACAAGTGTAGACGTTTGGTTAGGTTCTAACGAGTCTTTACAAGATCCTATTATTATAACCGCTATTGAAAAATACTTTAGTGAGTTTGCTGATCCTACAGAAGTAATTGCTTTGATTGGTACTATTGGTAGTTCAACTACGTTTGATGAAACTACAATTGAGGCTGCTCATAAAGAGAATGAAGCAAGAGGTGGTTATGCTCGTTTAGTATACTCTGATCCAGAGTCTGGTATTTTTGTAGTAGAGCAAAAAGAAAGTTCAGGTATTATAGATCCTCAATTTACTTTAGTAAATAACAAAGGTGTACCACGTACAGATATACAAAAGAAAAATCTTTACAATTTATCAGAGGCTGTTGACCTTATTGAAAACTTTAAGAAAGGAAAAGCAGGTTCTAAAAAAGCAACAAGATTTACTTTTGATGGTGTAGCTCTTAAGACAGGTGAAGTTCTTGTTGATGAGAATGGTAACGAATATATAGTACAAGATCTACAAACCCTGGATGAAAAGGGTGAAGCTAAAGGTCTTAATGTTGTGCGTAAAGGTGCTAAAGCTTCTTTACGTTTACAATCTATGAATGGCTTATCAGTAAAAGTTGCTGGAGATAAAAACAGTTCTGTTAGACAAAAAAGATTATCAGAGACTAGTAGACTTAATTCATTATATTTTGGTAAGTCTTCTCTTGTTCGTGCCTTATCTGATGAAGTAGGTCAAAGTGTAGGTTTACAACAGTTTGATTTAACTGAAGAAGAGTTTTTTAATAATGTTAGTTTTAGAGTAACATTTAATTCTGAGTATAAGAGTGTAGATAGTGCAGATCCTTCTGAGATTGCTAACCTTGACTACGGAGGTAATAATCCAAACACTAGAATTAAATTACTAGCTAACCAACAGGCTAGAGAAAGAGCGTCAGTAGAGGTTGTATTTACAGATCCTAAGACAGGAGTAGAACAAGTGTTTGCTTTTATTAATGATCCATTACAATATTCATTTGTAGATGAGCAAGGTAACCCTGTTACAAACTTCTTTACGGATGAGTATTTCTTTGGTGATGTTAAAAATACAGAAGCAGATTTTAGAAAGATGTCTGCTTTATACAATGATGTATTACAAAAAGCTCAGGCTAAGAACACAAGTGATGCTGTAGTAGAATACAGAGAAGTGGCAGAAGAGTTTCAATTTAGATTGGCAGCTCCTGGTTACAACTTTGCTTCTACAGCAGAAGAGAAAGCATCGTTTGATTCTGTTAGAGAAAAGCTTGGCTATGCTCCTGGTGAAAAGGTTGTAGTACTTGATAGAAAATTTATTAATGACTCTACTGTAAGTAGTAATGGTTTTCAAGTTATTGGTGGTGCGTTTAGTAATGTAAATGAAAGAAAAGCTTATGAAGCTGCTGTAAAGAATAATCCTAATCTATTAAATAAATTAGGTAGATATGTAGCAGTAAAACTAGGAGCAGATGGTAATGCAGTATTTGTAGAGCTATCTCCTATGCAGTTAGAAAGAGCAACTCTTGAAGAAGCATACCAGAGTCTTGTTGAAAGATCAAAGCTTGCTAAAGAAACAGAAGCTAAAGGTGGTCAGTTAGATAGTAAAGATTGGAACGATGAGTTTAATCAAAAGTTCTATATAGGTTATACCGGTACATATGGTAATAATCAAGTTCAACCTTTTATGGTTGAGTTTAAGTTAGGTGTATCTGGAAAGTTACAATTACAGATTAAGCCTTCTACAGTTAATGGTAAGCATGTAGCTAAAGGTTTTACATTCAACATAGATGAATTACCTGCTGATCTTTCTACATTTTTCCAAGAACTTAATGAACGTATAGAAGCAAATAATACTAAACGTGGAGGGTATCCTTTACCTGAAATGTCTGTAGAAAATTTCTATGAGTTTATCACCTCTAATCTTACTGAAGAAGATTTAGGTAAGATGAAAACTAACCTACGTTCTGAGCCTTTGGCTGAAAGAATGATGATCATTGATGGTTATACTGGTAAAACTGTTGAAGAAGTTGAAGCAGAAAAGGCAGGAAAGAAAGCTTCAGGCCTATCAGGTTTAGGGGCTCAATCTCAAACAGATACTCCTGATGTACCTGGTGCATCAAATCTTGGTCAAATACCAGGGACAGATTCTTCTAATCCTATTAATGCATTAGATGCTGAGATAGCAGAGTTACAAGGACGTTATGATGCTCGTAAAAAAGAACTAGGAAGAAAGGCTAGAAAAGATGCTGGTCTTAGAGACATGGCTAAAAAGCTTAGTGACCTAAAAAGAAAAAGACAAGTAGCTAATAAAGTAGCTTCAGGTTATACAGCAGAGAATGCTGAGCAGCTAGAAGATTTTTTAGGATGGGTTAGAGCTGTTTTACCTGACTTTATTAAAGTTGAAACTACAGATGTTATTCTTGACAGAATGGTTAGGAATGGTATGACAGTAGGTAGATTCTTTACTGAAATTAAAGCAGCTGCTTCAGGCATTCCAGAGTTAAACGGTATAATAGAAATTACTAACGATTCTCCTTTTAAGTATCATGAGGCGTTCCACTCTGTATTTAGAATGTTATTGTCTGATGCTGAGATTCAAAACATGCTTAAGCTTGGAGAGAAAGAAATGCTTGCCAGCTTTAAGGAGCAGGGTATTACTTTAAATCAAGCGCTGAATAAGCTTAAAGCTAGTTCTGCAATGTATGAAGACATGACACGTCTTCAACTAAAAGAACGTCTTGTAGAAGAATACTTAGCTGATAAGTTTGAGGAGTTTAAAAAGAATCCTAGAGGTACTAAGACAGATACGCAGGTTAAGTCTTTATTCCGTAAGATAATTGACTTCTTTATTAATTTATTTAAAGACTACCCTGTAGCAGAATTTGAATCTGTTGAAGATTTGTTTGTTGCAATTGATGCTGGTAAGTTTAAGACTTCTCCTGTAGCTTCTAATCAGTTTACAAGAGCTGCCGAATATTCTAACAATACAGCAAACGCTGTTTTAGAATTTGGTAGTACTAGTGTTACTAATGAGCAAGGTGAATCAGAGACTATACGTCAATACCTAAACTCTGCAGATAGCCAATACTTGTTATCAGGTATTACAGCTTATGTAGATAAGAGGAGACGCGATAGTGAAGATTCACTAGAGGATATTATAGACGAGGCATTAGACAGGTTTGCAAATCTTTTTGATGAGAATGTAAGACAAGAGCCTTTCAGCAATCCTGATTTAGCTAGAAGAGCAGAACAGATACTATCTGTAATTAATGATCCAGTAGCTTCTGAAGTTATTGTTGATTACGTTCAGGATCAAATTTCTAAGTTTGATTCTGTAGAAGCGTTTATGGAAGAGTCACTAGCAGAATTACAAGATGAACTTGGAGGTTCTGCAGCTGAGTCATGGGCTGAAGAAAAAGAAAGTATTGGTGGTTTAAAATCACTTCCTACTTTAGTACGTGCTGTAATTGGTACAACCGTTGTTTCTGAGGTAGATGCTTTTGGTAACTCTTTCTTTATTGATGAGAATGGTGTTGTTACAGATGAAGAAATTACAGTAGCTGCAGATGCTCCTACTGTATATAACGGTCTTGTAAGATTGTTAGCAGATTCTAAAGGTGATAGAGATGTATTTGAAAAGCTAAATGCTTATAGAAAATTACACAGTAAAGCTGCCAAGAAATCACAAACAGTATTGTTTATAGATAAGCTGTTTGAAACATTAGGTATTATAGAAGATCAAACTTCTGGTGATTTAGACCTTACTAAGATTAAAAATCCTCAGTTGTTTCAGGCTTTCTCTAAAGCTTTTGATGTATCTAAAAGAACATACATCTTTAAGGCTATTGATTTAGGTAGTGGTGAGGTTAGAGTCTTTGAATCTAATCGTCAGAATGAAGGTGTTGTTCAGTATCAAGTATGGCAGTCTGCTTATGATGCAAACTATGGTAACTTAACTGATAAAGATATTATTAGCATTCAAGAGGTGCTTGTAGATTTAGGTGAAATGCTAGACTACGAAACCTTTGATGCACAGTATGCAACAGAAAAAGCTCAAGAGTTAGCAGAGCTTACAGGTATTGAGATTTCACCTGTTTACTTAGAGTACTCTTTCTATAGAAACAAGTACAACAATGGTAACTTGAATTTAGAAGCTGTAAATATATCATCTGATATTATTTACATGATTACTAATTCTTCTTCACCTGCTATTACTAAAGAAGATTTTACACAGATTCAAAATGCATTTAAAGTTACTAGAGGTAAGTCTCTGTTCCTTAAAACATTTGATGCGGGTGAGATCAATGAGAGTGAAGCTCAAGAGAAAAGTGCTGAAGAAGCTGTTATACAAAAGAGTAAGTACAATGTAAGTAGCAGGCTTATAAGTCTTGCTCGTGGTAATGTGTTGTTTAATGAGAACATAGAAACTACTACATTTAGTAATGCTCGTAATAAGAACATTCAGACCTATCAGGGTAGAAATGTACTTACAAAAATTATACAAGGTCTTAGAGATGGTGCTACTAGAGAGCAGCTACTAGAGGATCCTTACTTAGCTAACAATCATTACTTATTAAATGATGAAGCTTTCTTAGAGATTGTTGATCAGCTTAACACTAAGAACATTGATGGTTTAGCTAATCGTGATTTTGAAAGCAGCTCTTCTTTAGAAGTAAACAAACAACAAGGTAAGACTTACAAGAGCTTTAGTGAAAGAGAGTTCTTAGCAGATTCTTTACTAAGCTATGCAGAAGGTAGAAATGAAATAAACGGTGTAACAGTATCACCAGTATTTATTCGTGTTCTTGAATCGGCAAGTACTGGTATGACAGTTGATCTTCCTATTGTAGATGCTGTTGAATATGACGCTAAATCTAAATATGGTTTTAAATTTACTGATACTTACTTGCAAGCTATTGTAAATGAGGTTGTTAGAGATCTAGAAAGAATTGAAAGAGTTGCTACAGAAATGCGTAGTGATTCTTTTGATAGAATAGAGGACTATAACACGGGTACATTAAGAGGTTTAAAACTAGGACAGATTGGTTTCTTATTATCACCTGAAGTAAGAGCTCAACTTGAACAAGCTGCTGTTTCAGAGGATGAAACTATTGATCTAGCTTTGATAAAGAGAGAAGCTGGTAAAGGTTTAGAAGCAGCTTTTGAACAGTACATAGGTAAGCTTAAAGAAGAAAAGCTGCTTTACACTAAAGAGGGTAACCTTAAAGCTGTACGTCTTATTGATGCCCAGTATGGAATGTATGTTCCAGGTAACTCAATAAGTGAAAAGAAACGTAACAAAGGGTCTAAAGATGCTACAGCTAGTGCTGTAAACTTTGTACAAGGAACTAAAGATGAAGGTCCTAAAGCTGAATCACGCAAGTTGCAACACAACCTAGCGCAGTTTTTCTTTAGTGATTTCTTAAACACTTTATCTATGAACCAATTGATTCACGGTGATGCTGCTGAATCATTTAAAGATGGTATAGATATGGTGAAGCGTGCTAAAGGTTACAACGTAACTGGTATTAACGCTGCTCATACAATCATGCCTGAAGATTCTAATCTTAGAATCAATCATTCATTTGATAAAAAAGGTGATCTTAAACATATCACTTTTGAAGACGATGAGGTAGATGGTAGTTACAACGGAGGTTCTACTAAACGTGATGATGGTCAGTTATATATGACTGTTAAAGGTTTACGTCATGTCTTATTTGGTATGGGACGTTTAACTAAACCTCAAGCTGATCTTCTAAATAAATTAGAAGATGGTAAGAAGGTTACAGATAGTGATGTCTTTGGTGCTTTTGGTAAGAAAGGTTCTGTACAGTTTAATGCTCAGACTAATTCTTTAAAGCTGGTTTACTTTGATGGTAAGAATTATTTGAAGATGTCAGCATTCTTACTTACAGAAGAGTTTACAAAAAGAATGAACGCTGTTTCAGAAGGTGGAGATAGTTTCTTAAATGACTTACGCACTACCTTAGAAGCTCAAGAAAAATCTACAGACTCTGTAGTGTTTGCTTCTCCTGCATCTGCTTCAAAAGCTCGTAAAAAGAATATTGTAACAAGAGCTGATGTTCAAACTAACACATTAGATCAGTCAGCATTTAATGACCTTGATCCAAACTTCTTATACTTATCTACAGAGAACCCTTCTAATAAGATGAAGGTTAATAATCCTACACAGATGCGTCACATTATTGCTGGTGAATACAGTAATAGTGATGTTGTAAATGTGAACGGTAAAGAAATGTCTGTAGGTGATTTAAGAAGAGAGTATCTAGAAAACGATGCTCACACTCTTAAGATGCGTTACTTTAATAAGCGTAATCAGTTATTTAATATTGATGATATTAAAAATGAAATCAATATTAGTAGAGATGCTGGTGAGATTACACCTAAGCTTCAGGAGTTTAGAAAGTATGCTGCTGAAACATTAAAAGATTTAGGGGCGTCACCTCAAGAGGTTGCATTGTTTGAGAATGAGTATATTAACTTGAACAACCCTGTTACAATGAAACGTTTTGAGACTTTAGTTCTTTCAATGTTTAGTAAGCAGGTTATTAAAGATAAATTACCAGGATATAAACTGACACTTGTATCTGACTCTGGTGTTAAGGTTATCAGACAAAAAGGTACTGCACAAAAGAACGGTACTAGTGTAGATAGTGTAGTTCCTTATGAAGTCTTCCAAAAGCTTTCTAAAGAAGAGCAAGAAGGTGGAGACTATTACATGGATGAGTTAAAACATAATGTAACTCAGTATGCTAAAGATGGTAAGACTGTACAGATGCGTTACTCTGAAATGGTTATGCCTCCTCATAAGAAAGATGCTATAGGGTTAGATGGTTCTGTTAAAGAATCAGATATGTTTGGTGTACGTATTCCTTCACAGGATAAACACTCTGCAGTAAACCTTAGAGTAGTTGATTATATACCTGCTCACTATGGTTCTGTAGGTATTTTTGCTAAAGAACTTGTAGAGATATCAGGAGCGGATTTTGATATTGATTCATTGTTTGTACATAGAAAAGAATCATATGTAGATGAGTCAGGTCAAACTGTATTCTACGGTGAAGAAAAAACTGTAGAGAAAGCTTTTGAAGGTTACATAAGATCTTTAGTTAAGACTAACCCTGATGTAGCTCGCACATTGAAAGAGCTTGATGGTAGTAAATATCTACAGGAAGTTTTTGATGAAGGTCTTGTAGAGGATACAGACTTTAGTATAGCTGATATTAGAGCAGCTGCTAAGCTAGTTGGTTTACCTTCTAACATTAAGGAGTATCGTAATGCTGTAAAAGAAGAAGGTAGAGACATTAATATTCTAGCTATTCAAAACAGACAAGTAGATCTTAAGATGGCTTTGTTAGGGTCTGAGCTTATGACTAAAGAGGGTGCTGATGGTAAATCTCCTAAAGCGTATGAAGCTGCAGATACTAAACCATTTGATCTCTTTGAGGATTTCTTAAAGGATAATAATCCTGCTTACCTTGAAATCTTACAAGCTCAAGAAAGATTAGTAGATTCTCCTTTAGGTAAAGCTGCGGCATTCCAAGATATTAGAGAGGGTGCTGAAAACATTGGACCTGCTGTTAATACAGCTATTGCTTACTCTGTGCTTAACATGTACAATGTAAATTCTGCAGATCAAGAAAAACGTGGGTTTACAATAGGTGATAAAAACTATGATTCATTTACTGAAACATTAGATGCTGAAGGTAACAGAATCATGAATAACTTATCTGCAGTAATTACAGCCATGACAGATAATGCTAAATTACAATTGGCACGTAAGTATGGTTTGAATATAGAAGCAGTTGGTCAGTTAGCTTATATGTTATCTACAGGTGTATCGTTTAATACTGCTGTTGCGTTTTTGAATCAGCCTATTATTAAAGAGTATTACCGCAGTACTGCTAACTCAAGTTCTGTTATTAGTGTAGCTGCAGATGGTAGTAAAAAGCAACAAGCACTTGCACCAGGTATGATCATTAAGATGCTGAAAGAAACTGTTGGTGCAAATGAAGATTCAAATGGATCTATCTTAACACTAGATAATCTTACTGCAAATTTAGGTCGCTCTCATAACCAGGATTTTCTTGAAAGTGTTTCTGGTCTTTCTCAAGAAGCAGAAGAATATAAAGCTGAGCAAGCTGCAGTAATTGTAGAATTTGAAAAGATTCGTAAGCAAGCTGAGGTAATGAGAAAGTTTGCTAGTGTAGCTAAAATAGGTGCTGGTGTAGGTAAAGACTTGTCAGAGTTTAACTACAAGCTAGAGACTGCTGAAGAGTTTATGAAAGAAGATACTCTTGAAGAGTTTGCTGAAACAGGATTCCCAATAGGAAACTTGGGCAACTTAATGCGTAATCACGATGTTATAGCAACAGAGGTTCAGATTGCACAAGAGCTTAAAGTTCTCTTTAGAAGTTTGTTTATTAAGGAGTCTCCTTTAGTACGTTCTATTTATGAAATGATGCAAACAAGTATGACATCATCTGGCACTTTACGTGCTTCTTCAAATGAGAAGTTGATGAATGATATACTAGGGGCATTGCTTGGTAAAGCTTACATGAGAACTAACGGTACTCAAAAGAGATTAATGAGAAACCTAAGTAATGGTATGATATATCAATCAGAGCAAGATAAATCTGATGGTGTAAATAATGTTACTGAAATTGTTGGCTCCTTAAGACGTTACTTAAAAGCAGAGGGTAAGGATAATAAGTTTATTGAAGAGTTGTTATATGCTTTACCTGCTGTAAACCCTGATGGTACTCCTAGTAGAACTAAAGGTGTGAATCAAGTTAAAGTGAATTCTTGGTCTAAGCTTAGTCCTGAAGTAGCACAGAGAATGGAATCAGATATTGCAGAGTTGTTAAGTAATACAGATGCTATTGATCTGCCAGGAGGTTCTACTGTAAGAGAAGCTGTTACTGATTTAGTTCACTATTTATTTATTAAAGATGGTCTTACATTTAAATCAGGGTCATTCTTAAATACTATTCCTGCACAAGGGTTAGCTAGAATCTTTGGAGTAAATGACAATGTTGTAAATACTCTTAAGTCTTCTGGTAGTATTGAAGCTTCTATTTACGAGTTGCTTGGTGTATCTGTAAAAGAGTTTATATCTGATCATATTATGAACTGGCCTGTTCACTCAAGTAACAATGCCGGTCTTAACATGAAGTACATTAGAAATAAGAGACTTGAAAAATCAAAACCAGGATACAAAGAAATATCTGAAACTGTATTAGAAGTTACTAATGATAATAAATTCTTAAATGTAGATGTTTTCAACAGATACGATAGAGAAGGAGGTTTTAATCCGTTAAGAATTGAAGTTGTAACAAATGCAGGATTTAATCAGGTAGGAAATGAGGAAGGACTTATTCAGTTTGAATTCCCATTATACATAAAAGCTTATGTGAATGGAAAATTACAAACTTTAAGGTTGCGTACATGGACATCACAAACATTTGACTCTACTCAAGGTAAAAGTAAAAGCACTAAGAATACTCTTAACCCTGCTACAATTGCAGACCAGTTAATTAATCTTAAAAAGCAAACAGGTTCTTACACTATTGTGGGTAGCGTTGCTCAGTATGAAGTTGTAACACTAAAAGGTGAAAGAGCTCAAACGTTTGGTAGTGCATATGTATTTGGTGAACTCCCTGATTATCAAGCTCCTAAAAAGTTTAGTCCTAATCAAAAAGCTGCTGTTGGTAAAGTAAAACAAACAGAAGAAACTCAAGATGAAGGTGAGATATTAGGTGCTAACGTAGCTGGTGCTAGTAATTTAGGTGCTATTCCTCTTGGTAAAACTGGAAGGGGTGCTAGCAAAGCTAATGGTATTATGAGCTTAGGTGAAGAGAATCTAATTCCTGAGCCAATTAATACGGGCTTATCGGCTCAAATTGGTGATCTTAATGCGCAGCTTAAAGGAAGAGCATTATCTGTAGTTGAGATTGTACCAGCTCAAAATGGTAAACCTGCTCAAGTTAAGGTTAAAGATTTAATAGGTGGTGGAACTTATAACGTTCCAATGAATAATATGATAGCTACTCTTGATCAGCTTTCAGATTTAAAAGATGACGTTAGAAGAGCATTTTTTCTTGATGTTTATAAGCAATTAGTGGGAAGTCTTGAAGCTCGTACAGTAGAAGGTTTAGAAAGTGTTGATTTTAGTTCTGCTAAAACGTTTGCAGATACTTTACTTACCTTAGTAAAAATTCCAGGTGTTAATATAACACTAACGGATATAGTAGAAAGAATTAAGAAGTGTTACACATAATACGCAATATAGATGGCAGCAGTTTGTTACAATAAAAATCTAACTGAATATAGAGTTTTAAAAAACATCTATGGTGATGACTTAATAGTTGACGCTTTAATACAGTCTTATCAGGAAAGTACGGGTACAGATGAGTACCCTACTCCTGATGATATTGATGTTATGTTAGATGGTGGAACCTACACAAAGAACATGGATGGTGTTAGAGCCAAGTTGTTTAAAATGGCAGGTAATGAATCACTTAATCCCGCTCAACGCGATACTGTACAACAAATTGCTAAGTTTCATTTAGAGACTGAGTTTGAAGAAGATACTCATACTTATACATCATTATCAGGTGACGTTTTAAATTCCACTACAACCCTTATCAAGGGTGCTATGGATGACGCTCAGAATCAGTTTGCTGTAAATAGACGTATTGGTAATGCATTTGACAGAATGCTTCAAGCATATCTAGAAGGTAAAGATCCTTCTACCGTTTCTTTCATGTTTAAAGAAGATGGTAAAGATGTAGAGCTTAAAGTTTCTGATGAGTTTAAGCAGCAAATGTCAGATTTTATTGAACAGGTTGCTGCAGATTTAATGGAAGAAGGTTCAGTACTTATTCCTCAAGTTGTAGTTAGTAGCCCTGAAAATAAAATTGCAGGTAGTATAGATATCTTAGTTATCAAACCTAATGGTGATTTAGAAGTTTTAGATTTAAAAGCTTCTAAGAATTCTGTTAAGCTTGCTAAGTATGATACGCCTTATACTTTGAAAGGTTCTGAAGTTGATGAAGAAACTGGTGAGATAACTTATCAAGGTTCTGCTTTAGTAGATAAAGAAGTTAATGGTCCAGGCGCCCCTGTAAAGCTAAGTACAAGACAACAGCATTCAATGCAAGTTGGAATCTACGCACGTATGTTAATGAACAGAGGTTTCTCTGTTACACGTACGGCTACTTATCATATCAAGTATGATTTAAATACTGAAGGTGATAGCATCTCAGGTTTTGAATCTGAAGGTTATACAGAGCATTCTCCAGAGACAGACATGCAAACATTTGCAGAAGCTATTCTACCATTAAATGAAGAAATGTTAGAAGAAGCTGATGTGTCTTCTCAGCTTTCAAGAGAGATGGGGGAAGAAGGTAGAGGAGAACTTGATGATGAGGGGCCTGAAATTAACAGCTTTGAACTAGCAGTATTACTTAAAGAAGAAATTATAAAACCTTTAAGTCAAAGGTTAAATGATTTGCAGGATCTGTATGATAGACGTGTTAATCTAACTGATCCTAGAAGAAACATGTTTGTTCCTAAAGCTCATGAGACTATTGATGCTTTAGCAGATTTAATCTACATGATTGAAAAAGAAGGTAAGACTGGTAAAGCACTTCTAGCTTATGGTAGATATTTAAATCACGCTGCAGAAGAAATACAAGCCTTTATTGATTACATGGCTAATGATAAAAACTTAGACCGTGAAGTCACAGCAGGTGTATTAGAAAACTTTGCAAAGTTTATACAGACATATGATACTATACAAGCACGTACAGGTCAGATAGATGCTCTACTACCAACGGGTCAAAGAAAGCTTTTAGACAAGCTTAAAATAAAGATTGATCAGGGTAAAGAGACATATCAAGCTGGTCGTATTACATGGTTAACCAGAATGGTTCAAAAGACTACATCAGAAGTGTTAACAGAAGATGAGGTTAGAGAACAATTAGAATCAGCTGAAGATGTAAGTTGGTCTGATGGTAAGTTTGGAGATCTTTCTACTAGTACGGATATTATTTTAAGAGTTATAGATAAGTTGTATAAGCGTCAAAGTATTCAAGCTGCAGATGAATCAAGAAGGTTTAGTGAGCAGGTTGATGATGTTGTAGAAGATCTTGTAAGATTGTCTGGAGGTAAGGTTGATTATAGCTTTATGTATGAAGATGTCAATGGTGAACCACAGATAATCTCAAAATATGGTTTAAAATATGAGACTCGTTTACAAGAACTTAAATCAAAGCTTTACGATAGTGAAGGTAACTACTTGCAATACAGAGAAATAAAAGATTCAACAACTGCGTCTAGAGAAGATATTGAATGGAATAAACGTCTTTTTTCTGATAAAAAAGAATACTCAGACTTTTTAAAAGCTGAGAATATTAAAGATGGTAAAGTTGTAGAAGGTGATCATCACAGATACACTGAGCGTTTTAGAAATGAACGTGCACAATTTGAAGTGTTTAATGGTAGACGTTGGGTTAAACGTATTGATGTAAGTGATTATGCGTATAGAAGATACAGATCTAAATATTATAATGTTCTTTCTGATATCATAGTACCTATTAAAACTAAAGATGGTAAAACAACTGGAGCTACTAAGCGTATTACTATAGAAGTAGTAGATAGAAAATATGTAGAACCAAGAGAAACTGCAGCAGATGGTACAAGCTATTTAAATGAAAAGTTTGAAAAGCTTATGAATCCTACTACAGATATGGGTGCTGCTCAAAAGAAGTTTTATGAGTTTTACGTAAACTCTTGGGAGAACGGTAGACTTTCTACATTACCTGCAGAGTATTCAGATTATTTAAAAGGTAAAATACCAGTACTTAAAGATCAAATAGAACACTTTGCAAACTTACCTGTACCATTACGTGTGCTTGCTAAATGGTTGACATCATTAAAAGATTTCTTGTTTGATTGGAGCTTACCTATACCAGAAGTAAAACGAGCAAGGGTTGATGAAAATGGAAATATTGTAAGTTCTATTCCTTTATTTATACAAGGCTTAAGAGGTAATAAGGCTCAGGAAAAAATTGATAATATTACAGAAGAGTTAAAATCTTTAAAAGATCAGTTACTCAATAAGAAAATATCTCACGAGGAGTACAAAAGAAAGCGTACTGATTTAAAAGATCAGAAGAAACGTTTAGAAAAAATGCCTAGTAAGGTTGATCCTGATGTGGATATAGCAAGAGCTCTTAAAGTACAGAATGCACAGATAGATATGTATTCTAAAATGACAGCTATTGAGGATGTATTTAATGTCATTAAGCATCAAGCTCTTGAACGTCAGTATTATTCTCGTAAGCAATATAAAGCTTCAGGTGAAGAGCAGAAAGAAATAATGGATTCTGCAAGCTCTAAAACTATCAAGCGTATGGAGAAGTGGTTTAAGATGACTTATAATAAGCAGAACTACTTTGATAACATGACAGGTTACCAACGTTTATTTGAAGTGGGTGCTAAAAAGTTATTGCAAGGTTCTTCACTTTTATATGTAGGTCTTAACCCATGGGCTAATGCTAGTAACTATATATGGGGTAGAGTTTCTACAGGAATGGAAACAGCAGGGGGTTTGTATTATAAAAGATCAGCTATGATTAAAGCTGTTGGTTTATATCAAAGTGATTATACAGTAGGTAGAATCGCATCTATAGCAGATGGGTTGACTCCAGAATTAAAGATGAAAACTACAAGAGCTCATTCTAAATATGAAGCTTTAGCTAAAGAATTTAACATGGCAAGACAAATGCTTGCTGGTGAAGACAGAGCAGAAACTGAATTTTTAGGAGCTTATCTTTTACAAGATGCTGCGGAATTTAATGTTCAGTCTAAAACTGGTATTGCTATGTTGTTAAGTACACAAGTAATTTCACCGGATGGTACTGAAATGAATTTGTATAATGCTTATGATTTTGATAATAGAACGGGCAGATTGATTGCTCCTGAAGGTGATTGGAAAATTATCAAGACAGATCAAAATGGTGACAAACAAGAAATTGCTTGGGATGAAAATGAAAAAGCATTTCTACAGAATAAAATTTACGAAGTAAACAAACAGATGCATGGTAACTATTCTGCAGAAGATAGAGCAGCAATACAAGATAGCACTGTTGGTTCCTTGGGTATGCAGTTTCACAAGTGGGTGTATCCTGCTTGGAAAGCACACTTTAAAAGAAGATACTTTGATGAAAATCTTGGTTACTATGAAGGACGTTTTAATAGCTTAGTAAACTTTGTAAAAGCTGTTAAAGATTATGGTAGTTGGTCTGAAGCTGTTCAAGCTACAGATGAGCTTGCTAAATCAAACATGCGTAAGGTAGCTGCAGAGCTTGGTATATTTGCAACAACGTTAATGATAGGTACTGTATTGGCTTCTTTAAGAAAAGGTTTAGATGATGATGATGAAGAAACTAAATCAGAAGTTAAACGAATACTTAATCAGTTATCATTCTTAAATGATAGACTTGGTGGAGAGGCTACTTTCTTTTTTAATATTGGTGAGCAGATTACATTAGTAAGTAATCCTTTTGCTTCATCTAGATATGTGGCAGGAATAACAGAAGCTTTGACTAAGAGTTTTCAATTAGCTTTTTATAGTGTGGTTCAATCTCCTGAAGATATTTTAGATAATAAAGATGTTTATTATCAAAGGGGTAGTAAGAAAGGCCAGCTTAAAGCTGCTAAGGAGTGGAAAGATATACTTCCAGCCTTGTATGCTCTTAATAGATGGGAAGCATTTAATACAGTCTCTAAAGATTATAGAGCTAATAAATAAAGAAAGGGGAGTTATTATACTCCCCTTTTCTATTTAAGGTATAATCGTAGTAAACTTCAACAGACCTGCTCCTATAGATAAGGCATGTACATTTTTTGAAGTTACTTCACCTGTTTCAGGATTTTCTTTAGTAAACACAGCTTTGTCTATTGACACACCTACTAACATGTTTACTTGGGGTAAAACCTCAAAGGTTCCAAACGGTAGTTTAATAATCAGCATTATATAGTTATTTAAGGATTACGAATTTTTAAATGGGTGTTAGATTTTGTATATTATATATGTAACAACCAACATATTATATCATGTTTAACAGATTAAAATCAACAGTCATGGGGTTTACTCAGATATTTAAAGATGAGAATGACTACAATGAGAAAACTATCATTGGGTTCATGTCATTTGCTGTGATGGTAATCTTTGCAGTAGTAGACCTGGTTACAGGTTATGTGGGTAAAGATCTTGTCATCAACGAAGGTATATATAATTCTTTCGTTATCATAACACTTGGTTCATTTGGTATTGCTGGACTAGAAAAATTTGCAAAGAAATAATGGAATTAGAAGTATTAAGAATTAGTAGTCAAGCTGACTCTACTAACGGTATTTTATTTGATGTCACAGAAGGAAGAAAATTTTTATGCTATACTCTTGAAGATGAGTATAGAGAAACAAAGGTTATGTCTGAAACACGAATCCCTGCTGGAACATATAAGATTACACTGCGGACTGTAGGAGGCTTTGATGCACGTTACACGAAGAAGTATGGGGAAATGCACAAAGGAATGTTATGGGTACGTAATGTGCCTGGTTTTGAGTATATCCTTATACACACTGGTAATACTGACGAACACACTGCTGGGTGTCTCCTTGTTGGTAGCAGTCAACAAGAGAATATTAGCAAAGGCGATGGTTTTATTGGTGCAAGTGGTACGGCATATAAAAGGATTTATCCTCCAATTGCGGCAGCTTTGGAAGCGGGTGAAGAAGTAACAATCACATATATAGATTACGATACAGTTTAAGTTATGGCAAAGCATGTTAATACGTCTATAGAATCTGCAAAAAAAAGTAGGCCAGGCGTTCATAGTAAAAACAATACCAGTAAGAGTAAGTCTTCTAGGAATTATAAGAAGAAGTACAAAGGTCAAGGACGTTAGTTATGAAAAATTTAATTAAGAATACTACAGATACTAAAATGGTATACCTATTAATGTCACTTGTGTTATTGGCAGGCTTACTGTTTAATTCTTGGGGTGTTGTCTTATTTGTAGTTATTATGCTACAGGTAGGTGTATGGACAGGGTTCTGTCCTAGTAAATGGTTTTTTGGTAAATGCGGGTTTAAGAAAGCAGATCTGTAATGAATGCTTTAGACGGAATATCTTTACGTAGTAGAATATGTTTACTATGTTCTACTCTTATTATGGTAACGTTCTTTGTATTTAAAACGTTAGTAGTATTCCGTTACATACATCACTCAACCTTTAGTCACTACTTTGAATGGTTATCTGTCATAGCCTTTATGCCTCCATTCTTTATGGTAGTAAAAGAATTCTTAGCTAACAAGGCTGAGGTAACGAAAGATCTTAGTAAGAAGAATATTTATCTGGAGCACGCAGCAAAGATTATACGTCATGATATGCATTCAGGTATCAATACCTATCTACCAAGAGGTATTAAGTCATTAAAGCGTAGGCTTACTGATGATGATATAAAAGATCTTAAGATTACATCACCTTTAAAATTAATTGAAGATGGTTTACACCATGCTCAGAAGGTATACTCTGGTGTATATGAGTTTACTAATTTGGTAAAAGAAAATGCTCAGCTTAATAAATCTGACTGTAATGTAAAAGAAATATTAGAAGACTATTTAAAACTAACCGCTTATAAAAACCAAGTTGTTTTATCTGATGATCTTCCAACAGGATTGCAGATTAACGAAGCTCTATTCTGTACAGCTGTAGATAACTTTATCCGTAATGGTTTAAAGTATAATGACAGTGGTACTAAATGGGTTAAAATATATCTAAAAGCAGATTACCACACTGGATCATTTATTGTGGTAGAAGACAACGGAAGAGGTTTAAGTGCTGAGGAGTTTATACATCTCAGCCAACCTTATGCACGTAAAGAAGGTCAGAAAGAATCTGGCACAGGCTTGGGCCTAAACATATCTATAGAGATATTAAAAGAGCACGGCTTTACTGTGTTTGCAAAAAACAAAAAAGAAGAAACAGGTACAAAGGTTTATATAAAAATTTAGAAGATGATAGATACGTTAATGCTTATAGATGATGAAAATCTATTCCACTTGGTGTTTGAAGACGCTTGCTCCATGTTGGATATAGCATTATCAATAGAGTCACTAGACAGTAGTGATGAAGCAGATAAGATGTTTAAGAGTTGGTTTCCAGATAATGGTGAAGAAAGACCTCAATGTGTCTTTGTTGATCTTAACATTATTGGTTCTAGCTTTGATGGTATAGAAATGATACGTAA
>Ga0209653_1001031_pt1 | contig 23176 bp, 17 predicted proteins | sample SaaInl6LU_22_DNA_FD_184644 | JGI IMG/M metagenome (GOLD analysis project Ga0209653, IMG submission 184644) | Marine microbial communities from expanding oxygen minimum zones in the Saanich Inlet - ESP_116LU_22_DNA (SPAdes) (version 2) | ecosystem: Environmental > Aquatic > Marine > Intertidal...
AAAACTCTTCTACCTTGCATTACGGCAGCAGAGGTGTCATCGCAAGAAGACTCAATAGCTAAAATTAAAGGCTCTTTTTTCAAGGTCATATGTTAAACAAAGATAACGGCTTAACTCCAATTCGAAAACGACTCTCTCTAGGCGTTAAGATTATACTGGTTGTTGGTCTTTTTCTTTTCGGTTTGACGATTATGGGATCCCTTGCACCCGTTCAAACCTATGTTGCCAAACGCCTTGTAAAACAACTGACTCAAGAATTGGGTTTAGAAGCGAATGTAGGTGGTGTACGCGTAAACCCCTTAGAACTCAATTCTCAGTTAACCGATCTTTATTTTGAGGATAATAGGGGAGATACTTTGCTCTATATAAGTTCAATCCGAGCATCACTGCTTTCCCTCTCTGATTGGTCCTCGAGTAAAGGAGGTAATTACAGGGTAGGTGCCTCGGTATTGTACTACCGTATTCCTAAAGGTGACTCTGTAGCGACGTTGAATCGTTTCCTTGAGGCTTTGCCTTTGAATGCTAATCAACAGAAAGATTGGAGTTCAAAGCGAATTGAGGCTAGAAATCTCAGTGTTCGATACATTGATGAAAATCGCAGTACCCTTCCTGTTAAGGTAGACGTAAATCAATTGGTGGTTGAAGATTTAAAACGTTTAAACGGACTTTTCTCCGGAAAGGTGACGACTTCGATTAAGGATGTACCCACATTAGGATCTTCAACATTGTCAGCACGAATCAGACAGGTAGGAGGAAGATGGGAAGCGCTCGATTTAAATCTTCGAACTTCTAAGGATGAACTGAATTTGCCATGGGTAGGTGTCCAGACAAATCCTTTCAATATATCTGCAGAAATGGCTCCTTCTTTCATTAGTCCCGAGCTCATGAAAGCGATAATCCCAACCGTGCAGACTGAAAGTTCCATGTATATTCAAGGGGAGGTTCAGGCAACCTCCGACTATATTAGTCTAAACCGTGCATATGTAGAGCTTGGAGATTCAAATGCAGAGGTTTCCTTAGATCTGTCTACAAATAATGGTATAGGTATTCGAGAATTAAGTCTTACAAATGCAAAACTGCAGGTTAATACTCTGGCTAGGCAACTTGCACCTAAAAGAACCTCTTTTTTAAATAACCCAGACTTAAATGAAAGTCAATTTCAAGGATTAATTCGATGGTCCTCGATTAAAGATTCTATGGAGATTGATGTTGTTGGGCTTTGGGATCAGTCAGAAGTAAATCTGCAGTACACTAAAAATATAAGGGAAGAGATCGTGGTTGCAGACCTTGATAATTACCCACTTGATTTGATTCAACCGGGTGCAAAAGAAACGCTAACAGGACAAGCCGTTCTTCAAAAATCGAGTACTGGGAATTTTTGGAGTGTAGAGGGCTTAATTGAAGAGGTGTTTTCAAATTCTTATCAATTACAGGATATAACACTAAAGGGATCTATAAAATCTACCTTTTTTACGGGCCAATTAAGCAGTCGATCTCCTAAAGCCTCTTTTTTTTGGGATGGATATCTAGACTTGTCTTCTGGTTTTCGCTCAAAATCAGTTTTGACATTAAATGGTTTCGATACCTCGGTTTTTAATAGTACTTATTTAGAGGTTCTTCTTAATGGTCGGATAGAATCAGAGCTATGGGGCACGAAATTTTCAGATATTCAAGGAAGTATTTCTTCGTCGGGAATCTCTGCAAAGACCCCTAATGGTCAATCTATTGCCTTAGGCTCCTTTCAGTTCGGTGCATCACTTATTAGTAATGACACTCACCAAATTCAGTTTCAATCAACAGATTTGATCAATGGATCTATTCGAGGAAACTACCATTTGATAGATTGGTCGACTTTAAAAGAATTTAAACTTCCTGAAGACCTCGTTTTAAGAGCAGATGTCAATACTGGAGATTCATGGAGGGAACTGTTTAAACAGTCTTTGAGTATTCCTGCGATTAGTGGATTTCTAGATTATAGGCCTGATTACTACAAAACATCGCTTTCGCTTTCCTCTGTAAGGTATCAATCTACACTGATGGAGGCTTTCAAAATAGAGGGTAATACTGGAGGTCCTTTAAATATTGAGGCCGATCGCTTTTCGAATCCCCTTTTAAACGTTAAAGATGTTCGTTTAGTTCTTACCGAGTCTGAGGGGATCCTTTCGTTCACATCACTGAATCGTTTTTCAGACCGTTTAGATCTTAGAGCTCGAGTTGAAAGACCTTCAAATGGCGTATATGCCTTTGACTTTAGTAACACTGATTTTACACTTAAAGGTGCAGATTGGCAGCTTATTAAAAACCCTCAAGTGGTCATTGACTTAAATAGACAAACGTTAAGATCTTCAGAAATCGTTTTGAGTAGGATGTCAGGTGGAAATCTGCAATTTACTATTGATTACAAAGATGAGGATAATTACGACTTTGAATTTATATCCGAGTTTTTACCATTAGCATCAATAACTCCCGATGTAAAGAACCTCGAACTGTCTGGACTAACTACAGGAACCTTTAGATTGTCGAACAAACAAGGAAAACTGAGTCCATTGTTTAATATGGGTGTTGAAGAGTTTTCGATCAATGGAGCAGATCTTGGGTTCTTGAATGGCACTATCCTCGGAAACGAAGGAGGAGATGAGTTTGATCTCAAATTCGATCTTCGAAAAGGACGTCAAGCTTTCTTTGAGATTGAAGGGGTATTAGAATCGAAAGAAGATCAACTTTTAACCAACCTTAAAGGTGGGTTTAACAGCATGCCATTAGCGCCATTATCTGCAATTGGTTCTTCGGTCTTTGATTCGTTACAAGGTACATTTACCGGTCCTATTACTTTAATTGGGAATTTGAAAGAAGCCCAACTATCGGCCCGTCTAAATATCACTGATGGTGGCATCCGATTTCCTTATTTAGGAATGGATTATACGTTTAATCCAGAAGCGACTGTTGAAATAACACAAGAAGCTATTCAGTTTAATGACATTATTCTCAGTGATTCACAAGGATTAACGAAAACGCGTCTAACGGGCACCATCGATCACAGCTATTTTAAAGACTATAGTTTAGATCTTGCCATAGATACCGGGGATGAACCTTCATTAATGCTAAACACACCTTATAGAGACGGGGCGCTTTACTATGGAAAGGGTCTTGTAACGGGTACTGCGAGTTTTAAAGGTCCATTTAATTCTCCTGTGATTAGTGTGAAGGCAAAGACGTTTGCGGGAACAGAGATACAGATTCCGTTAGAAACAGAAACGACAGATTTTAGTGATGACTACATACGTTTTGTAAGCGATTTGAATGAAGAAAAAGAAGAAGAACTAATTCGTCAAAATTCATCCTCTAAGATTACATTAGATTTTAACCTAGAAATTACCCCTGAAGCTGAGGTAACTGTTTTAGTTGACGAGATATCTGGTACAGAATTAAAAGGTAACGGAACAGGACTACTTCTCATGCGTTTGATTGATGGTGAGTTTTCAATATTTGGAGATTATGCAGTTAGTTCAGGTAATTTCAATTACCGATTTGGAGGCCTTATCGATAAGGATTTTGATTTGCAACCAGGGGGTACAATTGCTTGGCAAGGAGATCCTTATGACGCTCAATTGAATTTGACAGCTCTATATCGTTTGAGTGCTAATCCGGCTCCGTTGTTAAATTCAAGTAGTTATCCCAGGCCGGTGAATACCGATGTTTCTATTCGTTTAGGGGGAGCAATTTTGCAACCCCAAATCGATTTCGGTATCAATTTTCCAAATCTAAGTTCAGTAATACGAAGTGAGATAGAGTATCGATTAAGAGATCAGTCTACACTCGAAAGAAATGTCTTTTTCTTATTAGCTCAAGGTAGTTTTGTCAATGATCAAATGGGAATTTCGCAAGGAGTTCTTACTGGTAATTTGATGCAATCTGCTTCAGGATTATTAGATCGTGTGCTAGGTGAATCAGAATCTTTTGATTTGGGCCTTTCCTACGAACAAGGCTTTACTAGCCCTCAATCGAATGTGGATATAGAAGATCGAATTGGTGTAACAGTGAGTACCAAACTCGGTAAACGTGTTTTATTTAATGGAAAATTAGGGGTTCCTGTTGGAGGTGTAACAGAAACGGTTGTTGCTGGGGACGTAGAATTGCAGGTAATTTTAAATGAAGAGGGTACATTGAGTGCTAAGATCTTTAATAGAGAAAATACGTTAAGCCAAGTATTTGTCGGCGCTCAGGGCTACACCCAAGGCTTAGGCCTTAGTTATCAAGTCGATTTTGAAAACTTCAAAGATTTAATTCGAAGAGTATTAAAATCGGCGAATCAAGCGGATTAATTAACAGATTTAATTAGATTTGGCGCGACAAAACTATGAATCAATCAATCAAAAGAATTGGAGTACTGACCTCAGGAGGTGATTCTCCAGGGATGAATGCGGCTATCCGTTCGGTAGTTCGTACTTCTGCGTTTCACGGTCTCGAATGCACAGCTGTATATCGAGGGTACCAAGGTTTAATTGACGGGGATTTTAAAGAGTTTAATGCTCGTTCTGTAAACAACATAATTCAAAAGGGGGGTACCATTCTTAAATCGGCTCGTTGTGAAGAATTTAGAACTTCAGAAGGTAGAAAAAAGGCTTTTGAAAACATTCAAAAAGCCGGTATGGATGCACTCGTTGTTATCGGTGGTAACGGTTCTCTAACTGGCGCACAAAAATTGAATGAAGAGTTCGGTTTTCCAGTCATGGGAATTCCAGGAACTATTGATAACGATATTTTAGGAACAGATTACACCATCGGTTTCGACACAGCGATTAACACGGTAGTTGAGGCAATTGATAAAATTCGTGACACTGCGAGTTCTCATAATCGTCTCTTTTTCGTTGAGGTAATGGGACGTGATGTCGGTTTGGTAGCTCTAAATAGTGGAGTAGGAGCCGGTGCAGAAGAAATTTTGATTCCGGAGCAAAATCTTGGACTTGATCGAATGCTTGAGTCTTTAAAGCATAGTAAGGAGTCAGGAAAATCCTCGAGTATAGTTGTTGTAGCTGAAGGAGATAAGACTGGAAAAAACGTTTTTGAATTAAAAGAATACGTTGAAAAACACCTACCTATCTACGATGTTCGCGTCTCAGTTTTAGGACATATGCAAAGAGGTGGCTCACCTACTTGTTTTGATCGTGTCTTAGCTTCTAGAATGGGGGTAAAGGCAGTAGAATCACTAATGGAAGGAAAAACCAATTACATGATTGGTATTGAAAATAATAAAATGGTATTGACTCATATTGATTACGCCATCAGCGGATTAACCCCGATTGATCAAGAATTAGTTCGAGTATCTGATATCATGAGTTTTTAATTAGTTAGTAATCATCAAATAATAATAAAATGGGAAAGTTAAAAGTAGGTATTAATGGATTTGGTCGCATTGGACGTATGGTTTTTCGTGCAGCAGCACAGAGAGACGATATCGAAATTGTAGCGATCAATGATTTATTAGAACTAGACCACTTAGCCTATCTATTAAAATACGATTCGGTTCACGGTAATTTCAAAGGAACCGTTGAAATCTCTGGCGATCAATTAATTGTTAACGGAAATGTCGTTAGAATTACTGCAGAGAGAGATCCACGTAACTTAAAGTGGGATGAAGTAGGTGCGACTGTAGTTGCGGAGTGTACAGGTATCTTTACCACTCTTGATATGGCACAACAGCACATCGAAGGAGGAGCGAAAAAAGTAGTTATCTCTGCTCCATCAAAAGATGCTCCGATGTTTGTAATGGGAGTTAATCATAATGAAGTAAAAGCAACAGACACTATCGTATCTAATGCTTCTTGTACAACAAACTGTTTAGCTCCTTTAGCTAAAGTTCTTAACGACAACTTTGGAATTGAAGAGGCATTAATGACAACCGTACACGCTACGACTGCAACACAAATGACTGTTGATGGCCCTTCTAGAAAAGACTTTAGAGGAGGTCGTTCAGCTTTATTAAATATCATCCCAGCAGCTACAGGTGCAGCTAAGGCGGTAACAAAAGTAATTCCTGCATTAGAAGGTAAGCTAACTGGTATGGCTTTCCGTGTCCCTAACGCAGACGTTTCTGTTGTTGACCTTACGGTTAAATTATCAAAAGAAACCTCTTACGAAGAAATCAAGAAAACTTTCAAAGCTGCCTCTGAAAATGAATTAAGTGGAGTTTTAGGATATACTGAAGATCTAGTAGTTTCACAAGACTTTATTGGAGATGCAAGAACTTCAATTTTCGATGCTGATGCCGGTATCGAATTGAACTCAACCTTCTTCAAAGTAGTTTCTTGGTACGATAATGAAGCAGGATACTCGAATAAACTAATTGATCTAGCACTTCACGTTGCATCGATCTAAGGATAGGTATTTATGATCTTAATCGTAGATAGCGGTGCAACCAAATCTGATTGGATTGCACTCAATGAAAAAGGAGAGGAACTTTTCAAAACTCAAACTTTAGGTTTATCTCCTGAAGTATTGACCAGAGAAGTTATCGAGGATCGTTTAGCGAATAATTTTGAAATTTCTCAAAACCGCGAAAAGGTTTCTCAACTTCATTTTTATGGTGCAGGTTGTGGGACAGAACGCATGAAGAAGTTTCTAAGTGAAATTTTCGCCGTTTTCTTCCCTAAAGCAAAGATTGATGTTAAGGAAGATACCTACGCCGCGATTTACGCCACTACAGATATTGGTAAACAAGGTATTGTTTGTATTCTTGGTACCGGATCAAATTGCTCTTATTACGACGGTCATCAACCTTTTCAAAAGGTAATTTCACTAGGTTATATCCTTATGGACGATGCCAGCGGAAATTACTTTGGACGTAAACTCTTGAGAGATCTATATTTTCACAAAATCCCTCAGGATTTAGCTATTAAATTCACTAAAGAGTATCCGTTAGAGGCTGATATTATCAAAGAGCACCTATACAAACAACCTAATCCAAATACCTATCTAGCAACTTTTGCACGTTTTCTTATTGAAAATAAAGATCATAGATATTGCAGAGGAGTAATTAATAAAGGTTTACAGCAATTTGTAAATAACTATATCATGCAGTTTGAGTTGGCTACTAAGGTGCCATGTCACTTTGTAGGTAGTATTGCTTATTATCTTAAAGATGAGCTAGAGGCAGTGCTGAACAATAATGATTTAGTTATGGGTAAAGTACTTCGTAAGCCTATTGATGGATTAGTAGAATTTCACAGAAATACCATGTAGCCTATTTCTGGGCAATTAGTGAAATTTCAACATTCACGTTCTTCGGAAGACCTAAAACCGCGACAGTTTCTCTAGCTGGAGCGGTTTTTTCGTTAAATAAGGTAGCGTAGATTCGGTTTACTGTTTCAAAGTGAGCCATATCACTTAAAAATATACTGCACTTTACCACTTGCTCAGGAAGATAATTAGCCTCCTTAAGAATGGCCTTGATATTGCTAATTACTTGTTCTGTCTCACAAACAATGTCTTTCGTAACGAGTTCGCCCGTTACAGGGTCAATGGCGATTTGACCTGATACAAATAAGGTATTGTTTGACTCTACCGCCTGTGAATAGGGGCCGATAGGAGCGGGTGCATCTGGAGTATAGAAAATTCTTTTCATTAACGTCTTATTACGTTTCGTTGACTGCGGCTTTCCCACTTGAGATCAGAGAGCATGCTGCTCTTGATTCCAATAAAAAAGTCCCAACGAGTATTCGTACCAAAAGGTACCCAATTAAATCGGAGATCAAAGCTTTTTAAATCTCTACGAAAACCTAATTGTGTTAGGTTAAAACCTTTATTGGTGAAATCATAACCCGAAGAGAATCTGATTTTCCATTCGGGAGTAAGATCTAAATTTCCCGAAAACATCAATGAAGCATTGGTAAAGTTGTTCTCTCTCGCTGCATTGGTGTATCCGCTTGTGAACTGAAGATTCATATTCCAAGGGATAGCACTTCTGTATAATTTACCAATCTCTTCATTCTCTTCTTCGTCAGTATCTAGGTCGTCATTGAGTCCAAACCCAAATAAATCATTAGCTGCTCCTCCTGATGCTGTTCTATAATCAGAGTCATAACCTCTTTGGGAACCTTCCTCGTTATCTTCCTTTTCTTCTCTTTGGTTTTTGGGTTTAAAGGTATCGTTGTTCAGACGGTAGCTCACATTAATATTTGCTCGAGTTAAGCGAAATAAACCACCTCCGTTTTGAATATTCAATGTATTTATTCTTCTTCCGTCGGCATTGATGGCATAGGGGTCAAGGGCTCCATTTAGATTGATATTCATCTTTTGGTCAAGTATAGCAGTGGCAGCATTAAAACTTACTGGAGCGAGTCTAAGCGAATCGGCCTCCATGTTATAAGAACTCGCAAAATTGAGGTTACTGAAAATCGGAATTTTCCTAGATTCTGTTTCTGTACTATCCTTTGATTTGACCTTAGCCTCAATGGTATTTTGGAGACTAAAGGTAAGTGCGTTACTTCTACTGAGTGAGGGTGCTCCGTTATAGGTTCCTTCGAACCTTGAATAAGTCTCCAATTCGCCGTCATAATTGGTGTAGGTGTCGTAATACTGCTCAAATGAAGGTCGGTATCCCCAACCAAATGAAGGTCGCATTACGTGTCGTATAGCCTCTAATTTATTTCCTTCCTTAAAGGTGTAGGTACCGTAAACGGTGGTACCAATATTGGCTGAAAGACCATATCTGTTAAATCGGTCAAATCCTTTAACGGTGTCTAAAACGATTTCTCTGTTTTGTTCGATGGTTGGGTCTTGGCCTCTAGTGTAGGTTTCAAAAGTCCATAAATCTTCATAATTAGTTCCCACAGAAACGCTAAAGAACTTGGCCACTTTGAAGTTCGTACTAATTGGAATAGTATGCCTTGCACCCATCTTTACATCATCGAACATTCTAGCGGTTAAGAAAAGTGAATCTGTGGTCTTTATTCTGTTTTCGAATCGAGAGCTATACTGAAAGTTAATGTTTTGAAGAATCCCCTTTTTCATTCCATTTCTAGGTGCAAAGGGGAAGATTCGCTCCATATTCAACTGAGCAGTGGGCAGGGTTAAGTTGATTTCTTCTGTGTTTGTGTTTTGATTATGCGTCGCACTAAGATTGACATTTACAGATGGATATGCAGGAAAGGTTTTCGTGTAAGATATCGAAGACGAAAGGTTATTATTTTGCGTAAGTGCAAGGTTTTGCTGATTTGCTGAACTTCTGAAATAGGAGCTCGACCCAATATTCACTGAAGCTGAAAATCTAGAATTTGGATTGGCTTTTGCATCTTGACTATGAGAGATTTGGAGATTGAAAATGCTACTTCGGCTGTAATCCTCGAAACCTTTTTGGCTAGTGATCAAATTTTCATATCTCAAATTAACATTTCCTCTAAATCGGTAGCGTTTGGTATAAACGCTTTGCACTTTGAACCCATAGCTACCATTGGTGTAATAATCACCGGTAAGGTTTAAATCGACATATTCGCTGAGAGGAAGGTAGTAACCGCCATTTTGAATCGCATAGCCTCGCTGAGGGTCATTCGTGATAGTTGGGAAAATTAAACCGCCAGAGCGTCCTTGAGTCAGAGGAAGTACAGCGAAGGGTAATGCAATCGGGGTAGGTACATCGACTAGATACATGTTTGCGAAACCGGCAATGATTCGTTTGCCAGGGATGAATTTCGCTTTATTGATTTTGATATAGTAATCTGGGTCAATCGTGTCCTTAGCGGTCGTGAGCTTTCCTTTTTGAAAATAAAAAACAGAGTCGTTCTCTTTTTTAGTCATTTCAGTGTAAACCTTCATGTTCTCACTTGAAGGCCCCATACTTCCATATCCTGCTCCTTGTTCGGTTCGAGAATTAAAAATGATTGCTTTTTCTGTGTTGAAATTGTATCGGATAGAGTCAGGAACCACAACGCTAGGACCTTGTTTGAAGTTAGGTGTCTGATCAAGGTTACCTTCACTATTTTTAATTCTCCCAGCTTGAACCTCGTTGGTCACGTAGTCGATAGAAATAATTCCAGAGGCTAATTGGGTATCTGCATAAGTGATTTTTGCTTGATTTGATAATACAATAGCCGATTGCTTCTGATCTATAGCTACCGAATCTGTGGCGCTATATACAATGGGTGCATCTAATGTTGAAGCTACTTTGAATGATTGCTCGGTGGGTAGGGCTTGTCTTAGAGAATCTTTAAAGGCTTGATTTGCGGCAACTACTTGAGGTAATAAGGGAGCTACAATAGTGTCTGATGCCGCGATAGGTCGAACAAGTAAGTTTTTTATAGCGATTTGCTTCTGTGCATGAACTGCCGAAAATGCAGTCATCCATAGAAGAAGAATAATCCAATAATGCCTTTGTGTCGACAAGAGTAATTCTAAATTTAAATCAAGGGAAAAAGGGCCTGATTAATGGGTTCAAACTTACGGATTAATTGCGGAAACTATCTGGGAATGCTTAATTTTAGGGTATGTTTCACATCTCTATGATTCGGTTGCTTCTGCGAGGATTAGTTGTCGCCTCGTTATTCTATTTGGGATTTCCTTCGATCTACGCCCAATCAGATAATTTTAAAGTGGTTATTGACCCCGGTCACGGTGGTAAAGACCCAGGAAATGTGCATAACGGATACTATGAAAAGACCATCACCCTTGCCATTTCAAAAAAAGTAGCAGCGCTTTTAAATAAGGAGCCAGATGTTGACGTTTCTTTGACAAGAGATCGCGATGTTGCGGTAGATCTTTATGCTAGAGGCCCAATTGCCAATAAAAGGGGCGCCGATGTTTTCGTGTCCATACATTGCGATGCGCATGATTCAAACGCTCACGGCGCGGGAACCTTCGTTTTAGGTCTTCATCGTGCAGACAAAAATATAGAGGTCGCCAAACGTGAAAATGCGGTTATTTATCGAGAAGAGGGCTATACCGAGAATTACGCAAAGTTTAATAGTGACGCCATTGGGGTGTCGGTGATTCAGGAAGAAAACCTTAACCAAAGTATTCAACTGGCCTATAAAGTTCAAAACGGATTAGTAAAGCGTGCAGGCAGAAGAGACAGACAGGTAAAACAAGCGGGCTTTGTCGTACTTTATGGAACCGTAATGCCATCGATTCTTATTGAGGTAGGTTTTTTAAGTAATTCTAACGAGGGAGCCTTTTTAAATTCAAATACCGGGCAGCAAAAGGTTGCTGAGGCAATAGCCGCCGCTTTAATTGATTATAAAAATGAATTCTTTATGAATTCGATAGCGTTCGATCAACCCAAAGCTGATTCAACTACTTATTACCGGATACAATTGGCTGCCTCAGATCGAAGACTTTCAGAAAACGATCCTTTTTTTAAAGGGTTAAAACCCATCTATCTTGATGAAGTTTCAGCTGTAATGCGCTATTTTTACGGAAGAACCAGTTCTTTTCAAACTGCCCAAGAATTATTAAAACAGGCTCATAATAAAGGGTTTAAAGACGCTTTTATCGCCGAAATGAATTAACGAATCAATGAATCAAAATCGATTAACGAAGGAAATAAAGGCTGGATTAATTGTTGTACTTGGAATAACAGCATTAATTATGGGGTTTAGTTATCTCAAGTCAAATAGTCTATTAGGAAAATCGACTACGCTGCACGCGGTATATGATCATGTGGGTGGATTACAATCGGGTACTGCTGTTTCCTTAAACGGGTTTAGCGTAGGTACCATTGATGATATTGCTTTTTTAGATGAAACCGGAAAGCTAATGGTTTCTTTCACCATAACTACCGATTTACCGATACCTGCAGATTCAAAAGCGGAGCTTTACGATACTTCTGTTTTGGGGGGAAAGGGTCTTCAAATTGTGTTAGGCACCCCAGGTTCAGCGATCGCACAAAATGGTGAAACACTAACCTCTATTGTAAAGGTCGGAATGACAGACCGAATCACAGAGCTTATGGAGCCTCTTGAAGCTAAGGTGAATAGTGCGATAATGGAGACTGATTTACTGATGAAAAATCTGAATCAATTATTAGATACTGATTCACAAGCTCTTCTTAGAGAAACCCTTAATAACTTCAGCGAAACTAGCGCTTCATTAAAGATGATTACGCAGAATGTTAGTGAGAACTTGACTGCTAACGAAAAGGCGCTAGGAACTATCCTTGAAAGTACGGCAGAGTTAACATCGAATCTATCTAGTGTTTCTGAAACACTAAATGACGCAGACTTACAAGGTTTGATAGCTGACTTAAACACATCGGTTTCGGCAACAAAAGAGATCCTTGAAGGAGTTAAAAATGGGGAAGGTTCTGTCGGACAAATTTTTACGAATCAAGAACTTTATCTTTCCTTACAAGAAAATTTAAGCCAGCTAGAATGGCTTTTACAAGACTTACGACTCAATCCTAAGCGATATTTGTCGGTTTCTGTATTTGGTAAGAAACAAAAGGATTATGTTGCTCCAGAATCAGACCCCGCTAAGACCTCAAAGAATCAATGATAAGTTCAATTCTTTTTTTAATTCTGCTTATCACAGGTATTGGGTTGTTTATCCGAAACAGCAAAAAAATAATCGCTGCGATTCACCTAGGTACTTCGCTGCCTATTGCAGACCGAAAAAAAGAGCGTTGGTTTCAAATGCTTCGTTTAGCTTTTGGACAGCAGAAGATGCACCGTAACCTTTTGGTAGGTGTTCTACACCTTGTGGTTTACCTAGGCTTTATAATTATTAATATCGAGCTTTTAGAAATTATTGTCGATGGATTATTCGGAACACATCGAATACTTAAAGGTTTAGGTGGGTTTTACAACTTTGCTATCGCAACTTTTGAAGTCTTTGCCCTACTAGTGGTTTTTTCGGTGATCGTCTTTTGGATGCGTCGAAACCTAGTGCGCATCGCCAGATTTTGGAGCCCTGAAATGAGAGGGTGGCCAAAGTCTGATGCGAATTGGATTTTGATTATCGAGTTGGTCTTGATGGGTTTGTTCCTTACCATGAATGCTGCTGATTATACGCTTCAACTTAGGCGCCACGAGGCGTACCCTTTAGCAGGAGCCTTTCCTGTGAGCGGTCTTATCGTACCGATTTTTCAAAACTTTTCGATAGATACGCTAGTCGTTATTGAGCGTGCTACTTGGTGGCTGCACATAGCCGGTATTCTGTTTTTCTTAAACTATCTGTATTATTCGAAGCATTTACATATTCTATTAGCGTTTCCACACACCTTCTACGCGTCTCTCGAGCCAAAAGGTAAAATGGCTAACAATGAAATTGTTACTTCAGAAGTAAAAATGATGTTGGGGCTACCGGCCGAACCTGTGTCTTCTGATGAGGTGTCTTTTGGAGCTCGAGATGTTCATCAGTTATCTGCTTTACAGCTTTTAGGAGCCTATTCTTGCACCGAATGTGGTCGTTGTACAGCTTCGTGTCCGGCCAACCAAACGGGTAAATTACTATCACCTCGTAAGATCATGATGGATGTCAGAGATCGTGCTACTCATTTAGTTGAAAAGGGTGATGCGGTGAAGGATCACTTTTTACTTGATAACTATATCTCTCGTGAAGAGTTGTGGGCTTGTACTACTTGTAACGCATGTGTTGAAGAATGTCCGATCGGTATCAGTCCAATGTCAATCATTTTATCCATGCGCCAATACATTACCATGGAAGAGGCCTCATCTCCCTCAGAACTAAATTCAATGATGACCAATATTGAAAATAATGGGGCTCCATGGCCGTTTAACAATGAAGATCGATTGAAATGGATAGACTAAACGTTAAAACGATGGCAGAATATGCTGCCGAGGGTAAGTCGCCAGAGGTATTATTTTTTGTCGGTTGTGCAGGAAGTTTTGATCAGCGAGCCCAGCAGGTTACCAAGGCCTTCGTTAAAATTCTGAACAGTGCGAATATATCCTTTGGCGTTTTAGGTAAAGAGGAGACCTGTACGGGAGATCCTGCCAAGCGCGCTGGCAATGACTTTTTATTTCAAATGCAGGCCTTAACTAATATTGAAACCATGAATGCCTATGGGGTAAAGAAAGTGGTTACCACTTGTCCGCATTGTTTCAATACGATTAAAAATGAATACCCTTCTCTTGGTGGAAACTATGAAGTTCTTCATCATACACAGTTTTTAAAACAACTGTTAGAAGAAAATCGTATTTCTATTGAAGGAGGAAGTTTTAAGGGTAAAAAGATAACCTATCACGATCCCTGCTATTTGGGTCGCGCCAATGGAGTTTATGAAGCCCCTAGAGAAATCATTAAAAAGTTAGAGGCTGAAATCGTTGAAATGAAGCGCTGTAAGAAAAACGCGCTTTGTTGCGGAGCTGGTGGTGCTCAAATGTTTAAAGAATCAGAGGCGGGTAACAAGGAGATTAATCACGAACGTTCTGAGGAGGTGAATACCACTGGAGCATCTGTTGTAGCTGCTGCATGTCCTTTTTGTAATGTAATGTTAAATGACGGTGCAACGGCCACTGATTCTTCAGTTGAAGTTAAAGATTTAGCCCAGCTCATCGCCGAAGCTGCAGACTTATAAGAATTGTTAAATATGAAAATCAGTTTCGAAGAACTTCCTGATCAGGCGAGAATTTGGATATATCCATCAAATCGTCCATTTACTGAAGAAGAGTTAGAGCGATTAATTCCTAGTTTAGATCACTTTGTGGTCAACTGGGCTGCACACGGGACCCCTTTAAAAGCCGCCTACACGCTACCTTATAAGCGTTTTATTGTGTTAGGGGTAGACCAAGATATCCAGAAGGCTTCAGGATGCTCTATTGATAGCTCAGTTCGTTTTATTCAAGAGATCGAGAAAGAATTTCAAGTAACCCTACTCGATAAAATGAATGTTACCTTCAAACAAGGTGAATTCTTAGCTTACAAATCTCTATCAGACTTTAGAAAGATGGCTAAGGACAAGGCCGTTTCAGCAAATACTATTGTATTTAACAATCTGGTTGAAAACAAGGAGGAGTTTGAGACTCATTGGGAAGTGCCTGCAAGTGATAGTTGGCATTCACGATTTTTGTAACTTAACTCAATGATCAAGAAATATACTGGGATGCTGCTAATAATTTTAGCATCCATTCAATCCTACGCTCAGTCTATAAATTCTAGTGTGCTTGATGCTGACGATCGATATCGTCAAAATATTTGGGTAGATAGTGTTTATAATCAAATGACTTTTGAGGAGAAGGTAGGGCAGCTTATCATTGTTTTTACCGACTCAAAACCTTCTGAAGACGAGCCCGAGCGTATAGAAGCACTTATCAATGATCAACATATTGGAGGGCTTTTATTTTCTGTAGGTAGTCCAGAAAGGCAATTAGAACTTACTCGTCGTTATCAGGAATCTTCTAAAATTCCACTTCTAATGACTATGGATGCCGAATGGGGGCTTAGTATGCGATTAAAACCATCGTTTGCCTTTCCTTGGAACATGACTTTGGGTGCAACTAGGGATGCTGAGCTTATTAGACGGGTAGGCGAACGAATCGGCGCTCATAACAGACGTGTAGGTATTCATATGAATTATGCTCCAGCGGTAGATTTGAATACCAACCCACTTAATCCAATTATCGGAAACCGATCTTTTGGCGAAGATCCCAAGGCGGTTAGTGAGGCAGCTGAAGCATTTTATTCGGGTATGTGGAGTGAAGGTGTTATGGGTTCAATAAAGCATTTTCCGGGGCATGGAGATACCTCGGCAGATTCACACCATGCTTTGCCTGTGGTTTTGGCTGATCGTAAACAATTAGACACCCTTGAATTGATTCCATTTAAACGAATGATTGATGCTGGTGTTCATTCGGTGATGGTAGCGCATTTAGCACTTCCAAAATTAAAAGGTGCCAAAAATGATCCGGCATCGATTTCTTATCATATATCCACTGAGCTACTTCAAGACCAACTCGGTTTTAATGGTTTAGTAATCACCGATGCCTTAAACATGAAAGGAGTGAGTGAGGGGATTAGTCCGAATGAAGTTGGTCTAAAAGCTTTTGAAGCAGGGGCAGATATTCTTCTATACCCGCTTGATGTAAAGGCTACCACAGACATTTTAATGGACAAAATTAAAGGCTCCTCTTACTTACAAAAACGACTCGAACAATCGGTTAGAAAGATTCTTAAATCGAAATACTTATTAGGGCTAAATAACTTAGAGACACCTTCATTAGAAAGATTAAGTAAAGAAATTGAAACTGTTGAAGATCAGTTGTTAAGAGAACAAGTTTTTGAGTCAGCAATAACAATGATTGACGACAATAAAAACCTTCCACTTTCGATTTCAAATCGATACTTATATGTGTCTTCTGAATCAGAAGATGATCAGTCGTTTTACGAATCGTTAGTGAGATACGCTGCCGTCGAGAAGGTCTCTTTTTCTGACTTGAATACTCTTGAATTGCAAAATTATGCTGCAGTTATTATAGGTCACCTACCAGACACCAGTACTCCTTGGAAGAAAACCGGTTTTTCGGAAGAATTTATAAGCGATCTAGGGCAGATAGAATTATCAACTATTCCAGTAATAATTGCGCATTTAGGAAGTCCTTATGCTCTAAATGTCTTGTCTGAAACCAATGCTTCAATCTTGGTAGGCTATCAAAACACGTCTGAATCCCGAAGTGCTGCTGCACAAGCCATTTTTGGAGCAATCGTAGTCAAGGGAAAATTACCCGTTACCGTGAACCATCGATTTAAGGTAGGAATGGGAGTGTCTTACCCCGCTAAGAACTTAATTTCATACTCTAAGGTTCCTGAGAGAGTGGGTTTTTCTAGTAATCAACTAAAAGAAGTAGATCGGCTAATTGATAGAGTAGTAGATGAGGAAATGGCGCCTGGAGGTCAAGTGATCATCGCTCGAAAGGGAAAGGTGGTATACGAGCGCAATTTTGGGTATCAGACCTATAAAAAAAAAGTTCCCATTGAATGGGATACCCGTTACGATATCGCTTCAGTAACAAAAATCGCAGCGACCCTTCCACTTGTCATGCGCGCTCAAGAAAGAGGTGAAATAAGCCTTGGAGATCGCTTTTCAAATTGGTTTAAGGAGTTAGAAGGCACAGAAGTTGGTCAAACACCACTTATAGCTGCCCTTTCGCATCATGGGAGATTACCTGCTTGGATACCCTTCTACAAAGAGACCTTAGATAAAAACCAGCGCCCATCTTCTCGATTTTACAACTTCGATGAAACCAATGAATTTGGTATAGCCGTGAGTGAATCACTGTTTCTTAAGTCTGATTATTCAAAACAGATGTTTCAGCGGATCAAAGAATCAAGTCTTGAGTCAAAAAAGTATCGCTATAGCGATTTGCCTTATTATCTCATTTTTTGGCATTTCACCAATCGTTATGGGGCATTTGACAAGCAAATTGAATCATTTTTATATCAGCCAATGGGATTGAGCTTCACTTCATATAATCCTATTCAAGTTACTGATAAAGAGACTATTGCTCCTTCTGAAATTGACTCGTATTTTCGATATGATCTACTTCAGGGTTATGTGCATGACATGGGCGCAGCCATGATGGGGGGAGTTGCAGGTCATGCAGGTGTTTTTAGTAATGCAAATGATCTTGCGAAACTTATGCAGATGTATCTTCAAGGAGGTTCTTACGGCGGTGAGCAATTTTTACAACCTTCTACGGTAAGAAGATTTAATACTTGCTATTATTGCCATCAAGGTAATCGACGAGGGATAGGATTCGATAAACCTCAACTAGAAGGTGAAGGATCTACTTGTGGATGCGTTTCTCCTAAATCCTTTGGTCATTTAGGTTTTACAGGAACTTATGTATGGGCTGATCCTGAAAAAGAGTTAGTGTATGTGTTTCTTTCGAATAGAACTTACCCAAGCATGGATCGCAATCTCTTAGGTAAGACCAATATGAGAACAGAGATTCAAAGAATGATTTATGCGTCTCTGCTTTAGTATTATGGTACTATCTTTGATAAAATTCGAGCTGTGAAAATTGCAATGGTTTGTTATCCCACCTTTGGTGGAAGCGGTGTAGTCGCTACTGAGCTAGGAATGGCACTTGCTCGAGCGGGTCATGAGGTACATTTTATCACCTACAGTCAACCCGTACGTTTAGCCTTATTAGAAAAGAATATTTTTTATCACGAGGTAGATGTTCCCGAGTACCCATTATTTAAACACCAACCCTACGACCTAGCCCTTTCGAGTAAATTGGTAGATACGGTCAAGGCGTATAAAATTGAAGTACTTCACGTTCATTATGCTATACCGCATGCCTATGCGGGGTATATGGCTAAAAAGATGCTTAAAGAAGAGGGGATAATTATCCCAATGATTACAACCCTTCATGGTACGGATATCACCCTGGTAGGTAGTCATCCTTTCTACAAGACTGCTGTAACCTTTAGCATCAATAAATCAGACATTGTTACCGCAGTTTCTGAAAATCTTAAGGACACTACCTTCGAAATGTTTGAGGTAAATCGAGAAATAGAGGTAGTTCCCAATTTCATTGATGCCGCTAAGTTTGCAGAAACGCAAAAGCAACCTTGCGATAGAAATTTAATGGCGCTGAAGGAGGAATTCATCATCACTCACGTGAGTAATTTTAGGCCTGTTAAACGCATCGAGGATGTTATCTTGGTATTTAAGCAGATCCTCGATAAGCATCCGGCTGTTTTAGTTATGGTAGGTGAAGGACCAGACCGTATCAAAGCTGAGCGTCTATCGAAAGAGCTTGGTATTTATTCAAACGTTAAATTTCTAGGCAACAGTGTTGAGATTGATCGCATATTATGTATGAGTGATTTGTTTCTTCTGCCTTCGAGACAAGAGAGTTTCGGTTTAGCCGCGCTTGAAGCTATGATTAACAAAACCCCCGTTATTTCTTCTAATGCTGGCGGACTTCCTGAAGTGAATATTCATGGGGTATCTGGGTACGTTACTGAAATTGGTGATATTGAGAAGATGAGTGAATACGCATTATCTATTCTTAAGGATTCAAAGACCCTTAATACATTCAAGGAGAATGCTAAAAAAACGGCTTTAGCCTTTGACCTGCCAAAAGTTCTTCCTCTTTATGAGTTGATTTATGAAAAGGCTTATAAAGCCAGAAATCAAAATAGTGAGTTGTAAGCTATCCTTTCTTCGCTACCTCACTTTTTAAATACCACTGCACAAACCGCTTAAGACCTTCATCAATAGAAGTGTTTGGAGCATAGCCATAATCTTCGATAAGATCACTGACCTCGGCATAAGTTTGACTCACATCACCGGGCTGCATGGGCATCAATTCTTTTTTAGCCGTCTTACCCAGGTGCTTTTCTAGGGTGGCGATAAAATCACCGAGCTGCTCTGACTGGTGATTACCTAAGTTGTAAATTTTGTAGTTGTCTTTTGCAGGATTTTCAATGATACGAACAAGACCTTCTACGATATCATCGATATAAGTGAAGTCTCTTCGCATTTCTCCGTTATTGAACACCTTGATCGGCTCATTGCTTAAAATCGCCTTGGTAAATAGGTAATACGCCATGTCGGGTCTACCATAAGGGCCATAAACGGTAAAGAATCGAAGCCCTGTAGTACTTATGTTATACAAGTGGCTGTAGGTATGTGCCATCAGTTCGTTTGCCTTTTTAGTAGCAGCATATAAACTAATCGGATGATCTACCTGCTGATCAGTGCTAAACGGCACCTCTTTCGATTCTCCGTAGACGCTAGAACTACTGGCATAGATGAGATGATCAATACCTGCATGACGTACCTCTTCTAAGATGTTACCAAAGCCGACAAGGTTACTCTGAATATACACCGATGGGTTTTCAATACTGTAACGAACCCCCGCTTGTGCAGCTAAATGACAGACCTTATCAATCGGATGTTTCTTAAACACCCCACTTAGAGCCTTTGCATTAGATACATCAACGCGGTAGAAGATAAAGTTCGGATAAACCTCAGAGAGACAAGAAATTTCATCAAGCTCGGCCTCTACTCGGGAAATTCCTAACTCGTTAAGCCTAGCGAATTTAAGATCTGGGCTATAGTAGTCGTTGATATTATCGACACCAATAACCTCATGCCCGGCCTCTAAAAGTCGTTTACTTAAGAAATAGCCTATAAAACCCGCTGCACCAGTTACTAATACTGTCATTCTCCTATGGTATAAACTTTAAACCCTTGTTCTTTAAGGGCAGTTTTATCAAGCAGTCGTCTACCGTCGAAGATAAAGGCAGGCTTGAGCATCTGATCAAAAATGCGAGCGTAGTCATAGCTCTTGAACTCATCCCACTCGGTTAGCACGGCAATCGCATGCGCCTTATCAGTCGCCTCGTAAGGGTCACTAACCACCTTTAAGTAACGTTCATTCTCTTCTGGGCTTCGTGTGCCTAAGTAATTTAGATCACTGAGCATTTGAGCTCTAGAGACCTTAGGGTCGTAAACGGTAATCTCTGCACGTTCTTCGATTAGTGCATCAGCCACGTAAATGGCTGCTGACTCACGGGTATCGTTGGTATCTTTTTTAAAGGCCCATCCGTAAAAAGCAATTTTTTTACCCGAAACGGTATTGTATAGACTAGAGATGATATGATCGGCAAAGCGACGCTTCTGATGATCGTTCATGATAATGACCTGCTCCCAATAATCAGCCACCTCAGTAAGCCCATAACTACGAGCAATGTACACTAGGTTGAGAATGTCCTTTTGAAAACAAGATCCCCCAAAGCCTACCGAAGACTTTAAAAACTTCGGCCCAATACGAGAATCCAAACCAATAGCCTTGGCGACCTCGTCTATATTAGCATCGGTTTTTTCACAGAGCGCAGAAATAGCATTAATCGATGATACACGCTGTGCTAAAAACGCATTAGCCACCAGCTTTGAAAGCTCTGAAGACCAAACATTAGTTTGTAAGATGCGTTCTTTGGGTAACCAGTGCTCATAGATCGAAGAAAGGGCATCCTTAGCTGCCTTTCCTGATGGAGTATTATCGCCACCAATAAGTACACGATCGGCATTGAGTAAATCATCAATGGCTGTACCCTCTGCTAAAAACTCAGGATTCGATAGAATCTCAAATTTCACCCCGTTACCGGTGTTCTCTAAAATATTTTTAAGTGCTTGAGCAGTACGAACCGGTAGGGTAGACTTCTCAACCACAATCTTATCGGTTGTGGCTACCTTAGCGATGGTACGAGCCGATAACTCGATGTATTTAAGATCTGCTGCTTGTCCTTTTCCCTTACCATAAGTCTTGGTAGGGGTGTTGACAGAGATAAAGATGATGTCTGCCTCCTGAATCGCACGTTCTACATCGATAGTAAAGAAAAGGTTCTTATCACGATGCTGACCCACAAGCTCAGCAAGACCTGGCTCGTATACCGGAAGCTGATTTAAATCTTCATGATTCCAAAGTGCGATACGCTCTGGATTAATATCTGCTACATTAACCGTTATCTCAGGACACTGTGAGGCAATCACCGTCATCGTTGGCCCTCCAACATAACCGGCACCAATACAGCATATGTTTTTAATTGCTTTCATGTTCTATAAAATAGCAGATCAAAGGTAGTTAATACTGGAGTTTAATCGGACACCTGGGTTACAGTGGTACTAAATATGTAGGGCTTGAACTTGAAAGATCAATTATAGCGACCCACTTTTGCTTCCTTTTTTTATACTGTGTTGTATGCAGTTTTATATCTTCTTCATTACAATCATTTTTTAATTACTAGAATTCTGTTTTGTAGCGTTCTGACCTTAGTTTGAAGGCTTTTTCACTTCCTTCCATTACATCACAAATTTCTTTCTTAATGGCACTATTTTCTACTGTTCCCGAATGAAGGACTTTGATGTCAGTAGTTTCTGAATTCATTTAAAGAATGTACTCAGCATCACCATTTACTGGAATATTAGCGTTATGAGTTACTACTATTATTTGTCTTTTCCTGCTGCTTGAATTTTTTCTATACCTAGGGGCGTATTGTGGTCGGTTACTGCAATACAATGCAAGCCTTTTTCAGTCCATAGTTCGGGTGTAACATCTTTATCAGTAAAACATTCACTTTCTGTTGTGTGTAAATGCAGGTCACATTTGCACCATTTTGAGCCTTTAAATTCAATCATACTCTACCCTTTTAAACTTAGTTACTAAATAATTCATACTTACCGTTCTACTCGCTTCATTGTGTGCTAAGATTAAGTTCTTCCGGTCTTTCCCTTGATTAGCTGCTGTGTATTCAGATGCGTATTTACAGCAGTGTTCTGTAGCTATCTTAATGACCAATACAAGTTCTTTATTCAGAGATATGGTGAGCTTCGAGTCTATTAAATCAATTCTTTATTACTATTTCTATTATTAAATCCGAATTAAAGTTTTAGACTTTCATCAGAATAGACTTTATATCAGATGACTTCTAAACGACATTTACCCAAATGGTAAATTACTAAGGTAAAAGGTGGTTACTATCTGATTGCTAGTCTATATATTTCAATATTCCAAATCTATAGCTATGAAGAATCTCTTAATTCTATTCGTTTGTCTATGCACTACTTGTATTACAGCACAAGAATTATCTCGATTAGATTTAAAAAGACTTGAGAGGTTAGAAATGATTTATGCTTTTAATTCTGCTACGGAATCTAATCATCCAATTACAGATTTCAGATCAATTATAAAATTGGATAAAGGCATAGGAACAAGACAGATATCGGGTGATATGTTAAGAACCATAGGTTTAATTCCATTAGTGCTTGGAACAATTATTGTAATTGCTAGAGATAGAAATAGCTCTTCTGATTCACATGATTGGGCAGAAGTAGTGGGGTATACAGGAATTTCTTTTGGTGCTGTGACTTACGGAGCTTCGATACCTTTAAAATTAGGGGCTAAGAAAAAACGAAAAAAGAGAGACCTTTTAATAAAGAATATGAATGACAAGTACAATCAATTATAACTAAGCAACTCCTATACCTTCTTTTATTCACTCACTCCCTGTACTTGAGTTTTCATAATAGGTATCAATACCTAAATATTGAATACTTACATCATAGAAGAACCACTTAAGCAATAAGGTAGTTACTTTCCGATACAGAAATTCGAAAAAATAGATCCTAGAAGATCATCGGTGCTTACCTCTCCGGTAATTTCTCCCAAGTGATGTATGACTTTGCGTAATGAAATTGCGAATAGGTCACTAG
>Ga0209653_1001035_pt1 | contig 23090 bp, 23 predicted proteins | sample SaaInl6LU_22_DNA_FD_184644 | JGI IMG/M metagenome (GOLD analysis project Ga0209653, IMG submission 184644) | Marine microbial communities from expanding oxygen minimum zones in the Saanich Inlet - ESP_116LU_22_DNA (SPAdes) (version 2) | ecosystem: Environmental > Aquatic > Marine > Intertidal...
GAATTCTCCTGAAGCCAGCTTGAAGATGACATCTGTAGCATCGTCAAGACCTTGGTAAAAATTACCTTTTCCAAATTCGGGATTCATGTAATCCTCACGGATAGTATAAGTAGCCGCATCTGGAATAGATCCTTCCATTCCGTAACCTGTAACAATGGCTGCCATTCTATCGCTAATAGAGACCACAATAAAAACTCCATTATCTTGAGACGTTCCAACACCCCACTTCTCACCTGTTCTTTGAGCAAAATCAACCACCTCGTAGCCATTTAATGACTCAACAATTAAAATTGCTACCTGAGTAGACGTGCTATCTTCATAGCCCAGCATCTTGTTCTCTAAAGCACGAAGTTCTTGCTGAGAAAGGGTGCTTCCCGTTAAGTCATTGACTAAATGAGGAGGATTCGGAGCTTCTGGTATTCCTGTTTGAGCAAAGCTCAGCGTACTAACCGCTAAAAAAAGTATGATAAATAAGTTTCTCATATTAATCTTTGCCAAATGAAATGTCGTCTGATAATTCGTTCTTGTCGTCTGATTGATAAGGGAAGAATTCCTTAAGCCTTTCTCCGGCACATAGTATTCCTTCTATCAATCCTTGAGTGAAATCGCCTTCTTTAAAGTGCTTCACCATTTTCTCTTTTGTAATATCCCAAAAGTCTTCTTCAACCTGAGCGTTGATACCACCATCGCCAATGATTCCAAACTTATGGTCTTTGATGGCCATGTAGATGAGCACGCCATTTCTGGCTTCTGTCTCATGCATCTTCAGCATCGCAAACACTTGTGCAGCTCTATCGAGCACATTGTCTTTCTTGCAATGATTCTCCAAATGCACTCGAATTTCACCACTGGTATTCAACTCTGCTTCTTCAATCGCGGCTTTGATGCGCTTCTTCTGATCTGATGTAAAACTTGCTTCAGCCATTAGTCAAAACTTACTTCTGGTGCATTCTCTGATCCTGCAGTCGCTTCGAAATATCCTTTCTGATCGAAACCAAACATGTTTGCGTAAAAGTTCTTTGGGAAACTTCTGATGTAGGTATTATAAGCTCTAACATCTTCATTGAAGTTCCTTCTTTCCACTGCAATTCTATTTTCAGTTCCTTCTAACTGAACTTGTAGCTGCTGGAATTGCGTACTCGCTTTCAGGTATGGATATCTTTCTACACTCACTAAAAGCCTGCTTAACGCACCACTTAATCCTTGTTGCGCTTGCTCGAAATTAGCAATAGCTTCAGGAGAAAGATTCGAAGGGTCTATATTAACAGATGTCGCTTTTGCTCTCGCTTCGATCACTCCTGTAAGAGTCTCTTGCTCAAAGTCAGCATAGCCCTTTACGGTGTTGACCAAGTTTGGGATAAGGTCTGAACGCCTTTGGTATTGATTTTCTACTTGTGCCCAAGCAGCACCAATTCCTTCGTCTTGCTGAACCATTGTATTGTAGGTTCCTTTTATACTTGAATATCCGATCAATAGTAGTACAACCACTATGATCAATACGATCCATTTTTTCTTCATTGTCTATTTTGATTTTGATAAAAAATACGTGATTGGTAGTGCAAGTTATATGCTAACTTTGTTATCGGACAATATGGCAGATAAACGTAGCGGAATGAACACTGAAACTTTTAGAAAGCATGCACATGAGCTAGTGGATTGGATGGCTGACTATTTCGAAAATGTGGAAAATTACCCAGTAATGTCTCAGGTAAAACCAGGGTACATTCTGAAACAGATTCCAACCAAAGCCCCTAATCAGGCAGAGTCATTCGATCAGGTATTGAAAGACTTCAATGATATCATCATGCCGGGAATTACCCATTGGGAAAGCCCCAACTTCATGGCCTATTTCCCAGCGAATAAAAGCAAGGGATCTGTTTTAGCTGAAATGCTGATGAGTACGTTAGGCGCTCAGTGCATGCAGTGGCTCACCTCACCAGCCGCAGCAGAGTTAGAGGAGCAAATGATGAATTGGCTCCAAGAAATGCTGGGCTTACCAAAAGATTTCACTGGGGTAATTCAGGATACGGCCTCCACGGCCACACTTTGTGCCTTGCTCACTGCAAGAGAAAAAGCCACTGATTATCAGATCAATCAAAAAGGCTATGAAGAACGAAAGTTCACCATTTATGCCTCAAAAGAAATACACTCCTCAATAGATAAAGATGTAAAAATCGCAGGTTTTGGAATCGAGCAGTTGAGAAAAATAGAGGTCGATGAAAGCTTTGCAATGATCCCAGAAAATCTGGAAAAGCAAATCAAATTAGACCTTAAAGCTGGATTTATTCCTCTTTGTGTGGTTTCCGCCATTGGTACTACGAGCACAACGGCCATAGATCCGATAAATGAAATTGGAAGTATTTGTCAAAAATATAAGGTGTGGCATCATGTCGATGCTGCCTATGCAGGAACAGCTCTAGTACTACCAGAAATGCGATGGATGTCTGAAGGCATTGAAAAAGCAGACTCCTTTGTTTTTAATCCGCATAAATGGATGTTCACCAATTTTGACTGCACAGCATACTTTGTGAAAGACCCTGTGGGATTGGTCAATACATTCACGATTACTCCTGATTATCTAAAAACCAATTTCGATGGAGAAGTGAAAAACTATCGCGACTGGGGGATTCCTCTAGGTAGAAGATTCCGAGCATTAAAACTTTGGTTTGTCATTCGTGAAATGGGAGTAGAAGGCATTCAGGAAAAGATTCGAAAGCATATTACTTTAGGAAGCTGGCTGGCCAAAGAGATCACCGAACATGCAGATTTTGAATTACTGGCCCCCGTTCCTTTGAACACCGTTTGTTTTAGATATACAAAAACAGAAACTTCTGAATTGGATAAGGTGAATGAAAAGATCATGAATCAAGTGAATGCTTCTGGTAAATTGTTTTTCACACAGACTAAGCTAAATGGAATGCTTGCTTTACGTTTAGCCTTCGGAAACACGAATCTAGAGGCCTTTCATGTGGAAAACGCGTGGAAACTTATTCAGGAGACTGCCAAGAATCTCGAACACTAAGCGATACTTTCAGTTTGTTGTTTAATGAAATTAAGATTGATTTTCGGCTTACTCCTGATGACTCTCTTCTCTTGCAATCCTTCTAAAGACAAGAAGGTAGATCAAACAACTATATCATTCAAAACAGATGATTCTTCCAAACTCTATTTCAAGAATGTAAGACAAAACGCTTACGATGTGCAGGTAATGGAAGAAGCTAAGCTTGAAGTATATCGGTATAAAAAGAGAGTCGAGGAATCAGAAGATCCAATCATCAATCTGGCTCTCGTCAACAACTGGAGATTTGATGAAGCTTATGTGTTACTTGAACCGAATCAGGCCACAGGAGACTTAAATTCTCTAAAGCTTACTTATAATAATGAAGCTGGAGAGGCTGGTACTATAGAGTTCATCAATGGAAATAAACAAAATCACCTAAATTTTGCATTAGCTGTTTACGAACAGATCCAAAATGAAAGTGAGTTTAAATTGATTAAGGATGATCGAAGATTGGATATACTTCGGGATTCAAAAAGCCAGGAGGCTTTTCGCATCACAATGTTTGATTACCTCAGACTAGTGAGAGGTCTTTAGTGACTTTCATCCTCCTTTTTCTTCTTGCCCTTGAAAAGCGCATCATGCTGCGAAATGGCTCCAACGAAACCAATCAAGATTACAACGATCCAGATGAAAGTATTTGCTCCGCTTGCAATAGGTGGGTCGAATAACATAGTCCTTCTTGTTTAGATCGCAAAGATAATTGAAAAGCTTAATGTTAAGAAGTGGTTCACTGTTTTTTAACAAGTCTGTAACAATTAGGCCACTTTGAGCATCAAAATGTAATATAAAGTTAACCTTTTTGAGTCTGTCTTAAGGACCAATCGGTTCTAAATTCGAAACGTCAAATCAAGACCACAATGAAGAATAGTCTGAAGGTAGAACGCAAAAAGAGAAAAATCACCCAAGAGCAGCTTGCGGACATGGTGGGTGTCTCCAGACAAAGCATAAATGCTATAGAAAGAGGAAAGTACACTCCATCAACGGCATTGGCACTTAAGATCTCTGAGATCTTTAATACAACCGTAAATAGGCTTTTCGAATTAGAAGCTATGGATTATCAGGAATAGCACCCTATTCCCCATGTGCTGTTAATACCAGCCTTCTGCTACCACCATAGTTTCGGTGTTCACAAAGATAGATTCCCTGCCAAGTCCCTAAGTTCAGTCTCCCATTGGAAATTGGAATCGTTACCGAAGGCCCCAACAAAGATGCTTTAATGTGGGAAGTCATATCATCTGGCCCTTCCAAAGTGTGTTTATAATGTGTTCCATGCTCAGGTACCATCAGATTGAAATGAGATTCAAAATCTTCTCTTACTGTCGGATCTGCATTTTCATTGATGGTTAAACTTGCAGAGGTGTGCTTAATATGAACATGAAGGAGACCCACGTTGATCTTTCTTATATCCTCTAGTGCCTGTGCAACCTCATGAGTAATCAAATGAAAGCCTCTCGACTTAGTAGGGAGTGAAATTTCTTTTTGGAAGTACATTAATCTTGACCACCTTCCTGAAGTTTGTCAGCATTCTCTGCAATTCTAAGATTCTCTACAAAATCTTCAATGGCACCATCCATAACGGTTGGAAGATTATGGACTGAATAGCCAATTCTGTGGTCTGTCACTCTTCCTTGTGGGTAATTGTATGTTCTGATCTTATCTGATCTATCTCCAGAACCTACCAATGACTTTCTTTCTCCAGCAACTTCATCTTGCTGCTTCTTTAATTCCTTCTCGTATAGCCTAGAACGAAGCACTTTCAGGGCCTTATCGTAATTCTTATGTTGTGAACGTCCGTCTTGACACTCTACTACAGTCCCTGTCGGAATGTGTGTTAAACGAACAGCTGATTCAGTTTTGTTCACATGCTGACCCCCTGCTCCCGATGCTCGATAAGTATCTTTCTTCACATCTTTCATGTCGAGCTGTACATCAACATCTTCCACTTCGGGTAATACCGCTACAGAAGCTGCAGAAGTATGGACCCTGCCTTGTGATTCGGTTACTGGCACTCGCTGCACACGATGGACCCCTGATTCAAACTTCAATGAGCCATAAACATCCTCTCCAGAAACACCAAAGACGATTTCTTTAAAACCTCCAGATGATGCTTCACTCATACTGATCAGTTCCTTTGACCATCCTTTGGTATCGATGTAACGCTCATACATTCTATACAGGTCTCCTGCAAAGATGGCAGCTTCGTCACCACCTGCTCCTGCACGAATTTCCATGATCACATCCTTATGATCATCTGGGTCTTTCGGGATCAACATGACCTTCAGCTCTTCCTCGAGTTCGTTAGACCTGTTTTCAAACTCATCCAATTCAGCTTTAGCCATTTCTCTGAAATCCTCATCCTTTTCAGTTCTCAGCAAGTTTTTAGTGGAATCGATGTTTGCCAATACATCCTGATATTCATCAAAAGCAATCACGATCTTCTCCAGGTCCTTGTATTCTTTACTCAACCTAGAGTATGCCTTCATATCAGACATGGCATCTGGCTGAACGATCAACTGCCCCACTTCTTCGAATCTATCTTTTATAGCCTGTAGCTTATCTATCATATCCACTGGATTAGCTCACAAAATTAACAAACAAAAGTATTAGCTGTTTACCTTTACAAAAACAACATTGCTAAAACATGAAATCAGCTCAAATTTTCTTCTTCTGTTTCTGCCTTCTCCTTTCTTCTTGTGGCGACCAAAAGATCGACACGACTAAAGCCAGAGAGGAAATGGAAGCTAGGGAAATAAAAGTGGTTTCCGAAGCGCAGATCATAGACCAGGCAGAAAAGCTTGGAAATACCTTCTCCGAACAATTATCCGTTTCAAAAGAGTCTGGAGAGTTTCAGTTCAATTGGCCAGAAGATAGCCCGTTTGAGATCTCTTACTACCTCTTTGAGAGTGAAGAAGAACCAGAAGGTAAAGCACAAGCCCTTTTTCAAGCCTATCAATACAACAAGGAAAATGGAATTACCTCTGAGTCTAATGTGCAGAAGTTAGAAAACGGCACAAAACTCTTATTTACTTCACCCATTTTATTTGAGGGTGAGTCTATAGGCATGTGGGCTTTAGTGATCCTAAGAAAAGAAGTTGTTCTAAGTATCGAAAACTAGACTTCAGAATACCTGAAACAGTCGGTGGTATGATCATTTACCAAACCACAGGCCTGCATGTAGGCATACATGATGGTGCTGCCCACGAATTTAAACCCTCGCTTTTTCAGGTCTTTGCTAATGGCGTCTGATTCTTTGGAAATGGCAGAAACCTCTGACATGCTATTCCAATCATTGATAATGGGTTTTCCTCCTACAAAAGACCAGACGTACTTATCGAACGTTCCAAATTCCTCTTGAACTTTCAGGAACTGCTGTGCATTCGTCACTGCCGATCTTACTTTCAGCCTATTTCTGATAATCCCTTTGTCCAACAGTAAAGCTTCTACTCTTTCTTCGTTAAACTGAGCTACCTCCTTAGGATCAAAGTTGGCAAAGGCTGCGCGGTAACCTTCCCTCCTTTTCAAAATGGTTGACCAACTGAGCCCAGCTTGTGCACCTTCCAAGATCAAAAACTCAAAATGAACCTGATCATCATGAACAGGGACACCCCATTCTTCATCATGATACTCTATATATTGATCGAAGGTGTTTTCGCACCATGTACATCGCTTCTTCATCTATTTCAAATTAATGCACATAACTCGCGGCATTGATATCTATGGTACAGCCTGTTGCGTGGTCGGATAGGCCAGAAGCCAACAAAAGCACCATTGGTGCAAGATCTTTTGGTTCTGTGAGTTGGTTTAATGCAATATCGCTCAAAGCGAAGTCTTCTCCATATTGATCCATAAAGTCTTGCGCCATATCCGTTCGTACAAAACCTGGAGCAATGGTAAATGCCTGAATATTATCCTTACCACAATATCGAGCAATTGATCTGGTCATAGAGGGTATAGCTCCCTTGGAGGCTCCATAGGCCAAATAATCTAGCGTATCTCCTCTAAAGGCGGCTCTAGAAGAAATGTTGATGATCCTTCCTCCACCGTTCGGTTTAAAATGATTGATGGCCAGTTTGCATAAAAGACCCAAGGCCCTAGTATTGACTGCAAAATTGAAATCCCAATCTTGAGTCCATTGGTTTGAATCAGCTTCAAAATCACTTGAAACCGCTACTCCTGCATTATTGATCAGCACATCAACTTGTCCATAATGCTCAACTACTTGTTCAAACAACTGAGCAATGTCTGGTACTTGAGAAAGATTGGCTTGAAAGACTTCGCATTCTATGTTCAACTGGCTCTTTACTTCAAGTGCTTGAGCTTTATTCGAATTATAATGAATAGCCACCTTAGCTCCTGCTTCAGAGCATACCTTAGCGATGGCTGCTCCAATCCCTCTAGAGGCTCCTGTTACCAATACAACTTTCCCACTTAAAGAAATTTCCATGTCATCTCGTCTTTAGCTCCATAAATTACATGGTATTCGTCATTTGATAAAACTATCTTTAGTCAAATACGATAAAGCATTAAAACCTGAACTACATGAAAAGCCTTTTCACCTTATTGGGATCTGTCCTTATTATTATCTCAGCCTCTTCACAAACGGTCTCTTTTGAAGAATACAATCCACCTTCTTCTTTGGTTGTGCCGGAAAACCCCGTGCAGCGTGCTAAGTTTCCATTTATAGATGTACATAGTCACCAATGGAGAATGGGTGAAAGAGACCTTAATGCCTTAGCTTCTGAAATGGATGCTTTGAATATGGGCTTAATGGTCAACCTTTCTGGAGGAAGTGGTAAATCTATTGTGGATGCAATGGCCAATATTCGAGAGAATCAGGCCAAGAGATTCGTTGTCTTTGCGAACCTCAACTTTAGCAACTTGGATGATAGCTGGGGAGAAAGGGCTGCTGCCCAATTAGAACGCGATGTTGAGCAAGGCGCTAGTGGCTTAAAGATCTTTAAGAGCCTTGGTTTCAGTGTAGAAGATGTTGATGGTAAAAGAGTTGCTGTAGACGATCCAAGGTTAGATCCGGTATGGGCCAAATGTGGAGAGCTGGGCATTCCGGTTTTGATCCACACGGCTGACCCAAAGCAGTTTTGGGAGCCATTCGATGCAGATAACGAAAGATGGCTAGAGCTTAAAACTCATCCAAGAAGAAAACGTGAAAAAGACGATCCTGTCCCATGGGAAACTCTAATTCAGGAACAGCACAATGTTTTTAAGAAGCACTCTAATACTACTTTTATTGCTGCACACATGGGCTGGTTTGCCAATGACTTAGATCATCTAGGTGAGCTATTGGACGAAATGCCAAATATGATGGTAGAGATAGGTGCTGTAATTGCTGAACTAGGACGACAACCTAAATTCGCCAACAAGTTCTTCGAAAAATATCAAGACCGTGTTCTCTTTGGGAAAGACGCCTATAATCCTGAAGAGTATTTTACTTACTTCAGAGTGCTGGAAACTCAAGATGAATACTTCCCTTATTACAAGAAGTATCATGCTTATTGGAAAATGTACGGATTGGGATTACCTGATGAGATCTTGAAAAAGCTTTACTATAAAAATGCATTAAGGATAATTCCAAGATTAGATTCCTCAGCATTTCCGAATTAATTCAGTAGCTGGATATCCCGATTCATCTATATGATGCCCTGTTCTGTTCTTAATCACCCTAAATATGGAAACTCCATGCCTATGTTTGTAGTATGCAAACAAAGCTACATAAAGGTCATTCCATTATGAGATATTTTTTACTGCTTATAGGAGTAGGTGTTGGTTTGCTCATTGTTATGAGCTCCGCCCGAGCTCAAACCAAATCTCCATTCATTTATGGTGAGGTTGAAACCGTTAACGGTGATATATACAAAGGCCCTATTCGTTGGGGAACCGATGAAGTTTTCTGGTCTGAACTCTTTAACGCCAGTAAAACTTCTAATGACTTTATGAAATACCTTTCTAAAGGCGAAGTGGAAGATTTAAACGAGGAAAATGGAGGTAACTCTTGGTTGGGCATAGATTTAGGTGTTCTAAGCATTTGGGAAGATCGCTTTTCAAGGACACAACATCAGTTAGATATTCAATTTGGAGACATTCTATCTGTTGAACCCATTGGTCGGTCTAAAGCTAGATTAAAGCTGAAAAATGGAGTCATCATTGAAGCCAGCGGTGCTGGTTATGAAGATGTTGGCGGAAGCGTGGTCATCTACGATTTTGAACTAGGCGATTTTGCGATCCGATGGGATCGAATCAGAGAAGTTCGCTTTTCTCAAGCTCCTGAAGGCACCAAGTCTGGTTTTGGCGAGCCCATTTTCGGAAAGGTAAATGCTGGGAGAAAAGGTGTTTTCAAAGGGATCATCCAGTGGGATAGTGACGAAAGATTTCTGGATGAGATCCTTAACGGTGAAGATCGAGATGGTGATAAAGACATTCCTTTCAGGAGTATTTCAAAGATCGTTAAAAGAGGAAATGGAGTAGAAACTACTCTTAAGTCTGGAAAGGAATTCTATTTAACAGGATCGAATGATGTGAATCGTGAGAATAGAGGCGTTGTCATTTTTGACCCAGAAATGGGGAGAGTAGTTATACCCTGGCGAGATTTTTATGAAGTAGAGCTAGTTGAAGCCAATAGCGATTGGGTAATGGATTATAATGATTTTAGCAGGCCTAATGGTTTAAGAGTTACTGTCTTGACCATTGACGGTGAAGAGCATACAGGATTATTAGCCTACGATCTAGATGAAGCGTGGGAGTTTGAGATTTTAGATGCTAATGACGATGAGGTGGCATACCAGATTCCATTTGGCAAGATAAAATCCATCACACCAAAGAATTACAACTACTCTACAATCGTGCTAAGAAACGGTCAAAATTTACTTTTAGGAGGAAGCAGGGACGTTAGTGATCAAAATGATGGAATCCTGATCTTCCCTTCGCAAGATGCCGATCCAATTTATGTGCGTTGGTCTAAGATAGATCAAATCATTTTTGATTAATTTATTCAAGTGAAACGGACATTTATCATCCAACTGATCGTTGCTCTGGTGATTGTTGCAGGGGTTTACTTAACTCTTTACCTCACCGATGCTGAACGCGATGTCTACTTAACCGCAGGCTGGATCACGCTTACTTTAGGCTTGGTTTGGTTTATGAATCGTCTGCTTACAAAAAGGCTGGATAAAAAATTGCCCTGGTTAAAACACGGGAATAAAAGATTCTATTGGCAACTAGGCTTAGGTATTTTGCTTTCACTGCTCATCATTAATCTGAGTTACTTTAGCCTTAAACTAGGTCTTACCTCAGATCCACCAGTTCAGGAGCAAATATTGAGTATGAATGTATTGGGCATTTTGGTGCTACTTCCTACCATTTCTATCAATTTTGGAATACAGTTTTTGAGCAACTGGAAAAATGCTCAGGTCAACTCCGAGAAATTTCAAAAGGAGACCATACGTGCTGAGCTCACTACCCTAAAGAATCACCTCGACCCACATTTTCTTTTCAATAATTTGAACATCCTTTCTTCATTGATCAGTAAGGACAAGAACCTTTCACAGAATTACCTTGAGAAGTTCGCTGATGTTTATCGAAACATCTTGGAGTCGAGCAAGGAGGAATTGGTCACTTTAAATGAAGAGCTTTGCTTTATAGCCTCTTATCTCTACCTTTTAGAAATTCGCTTTGAAGACACAATTCAAACTTTTATCGATGTCGAAACTATTGATCATACCAAATACATCCCTCCACTTACTTTACAAATGCTCATTGAAAATGCAATCAAACACAATTCAATTTCTGAGATCAGACCATTGAAAATTCATATTGCGAGCCAAAACGGATACATTTCAGTTAAGAATAATTATCAGCCTAAAAAGCAAGCGATCAAAGGTGTAGGAGGAACAGGCTTAAAGAATATCGAAAAAAGGTATTCTTACTTTACAGATAAGAAAGTGCAGGTTTACGAAAACCCTGAAAATTTCATAGTTAAGATCCCTTTAGTAGAACTCGAAGATTAATGCGTGTAGTCATATTCGAAGATGAAAAACTGGCTTCTGAAAGAATGGTTGAATTGATCAAAGAAATTCGACCTTCTGCAGAGATTTTGACCTCATTGAAATCGGTCGAGGCTGCTTTGCTTTGGTTAGCAGGAAATGAAGAACCTGATCTGATAGTTAGTGATATTCAGCTTCTGGATGGTTCAAGCTTTGAGATCTTCAGTCAACACAAGATCAATTGCCCAGTTATTTTTACTACTGCCTATAACGAATATGCCATCAAGGCTTTCGAGGTGAACAGTGTAGATTATTTACTCAAGCCCATACAAAAGCAGAAGCTTTCAAAAGCACTGGATAAATATGATGAAAGAACAAAAGGTCAATCGGCAGGCATCAATGTAGAAGAGATCAAAAAGGCACTACAATCGGACCAAAAACAATATAAATCAAGGTTTCTGGTTAAATTCGGTCAACGAATCAAAGCAATTCCAACAGAAAAGATCGCTTACTTTTACTCTCAGGATAAATTGACCTATCTAGTCACTTTCGAAGGCAAAAAGCTTCCCTTAGACCAAACATTAGAAGAGCTTGAAAGCCTAATTGATCCACAAAACTATTTCCGCGTCAACAGAAAGTTCATCGTTCATTTCGATTCAGTGACTGACATTCACCCCTACTTCAAAGGAAGAGTGAAGTTAGATATCAAGCCAAGTTCGGAAGAGGATATTGTGATCAGTTCAGAGAAGACTCCTTTATTCAAGAAGTGGTTAGATCAATAGTCCGAAACGGAGGTACCGATTCAGTTTTAGCCTTTCCCGATTCAGTCAGCAATCACCCCGATAGATTCCAATTACCTTGATTGAACTAGCCTGAAGCATGACTTTAGTAACGTCAAATCAAAACAAAGGTCATGAACTCAAAATCAAAATTAATTGCACTAGCATTCATTATGCTTTTTAGCACAAGCGCATCATTTGCGCAAGAAGGCTTTATCTATGGTAAACTCACCACTATAGATAATGATGTTTACACAGGTCAGATCAGGTGGGGCAAAGAAGAAGCCTATTGGACAGACCTGTTCAATGGTACAAAAGAGGACAATGAAAATTACCGTTTCCTAAGTAGAGGAGATCGCGAGGAATTAAGAGATAGGGCAAGAGACAGAAACCGTTGGGGAAATGTCTGGAGCTGGGGAAACAGCAGTAGCAACTACGAAACCACACATGAATTTCAGGCTCGTTTCGGAGACATCTCTAAGATTGAGATGGACAGGCGATCCGAAGTAAAAATGACCATGAGGAATGGAGAAGAATTCTACGTTCAAGATGGTTCAAATGATTTCGATACAGAGATCGTTGTGATGGATTCTGAGTTAGGTGAAACTGGCTTCAGATGGAGCAGAATTGAATCGATCGAATTTATGGAAACACCAGCTAATCTTTCTAGAACAATGGGAGATGCTCTCTACGGAACCGTAGATTTCTACGGAGGCGAATTAACTGGAGTCATTCAGTGGGATCACGATGAGAGACTTTCTACAGATGTATTAGATGGTGACACCCGTGATGGAGATGTTTCTATCGAATTTGGAAACCTTGCATCGATAGAAAGAGATGGGTCTGGCAGTAATGTCGTTACCAAGTCTGGTAGAGAAATGTTCTTGCGCGGTTCAAATGATGTCAACTCCAGCAACCGAGGCATCATTGTTACCACCGATTTCGGCCGAGTGGATATCCCTTGGAGAGAGTTCAGAAAGGTAACGTTCACAGAAGCTCCTAAAAGCATTAAAAAATATGCAGACTTTGCTGGATTAAAGAAGTTATCTGGCTCAGTTAGAACTGTAGATGGTGAAACCTTAACTGGGGAGATCATCTATGATCTGGATGAAACCTACACCTTTGAAATGCTTCAAGGCCAAGATGATGATGTAGAATATATCATACCATTCGAATCCATCAGATCGATCATGCCCAAGAATTACGATTACTCAACTGTAGTTTTAAAGAATGGAGAAGAGTTAACCCTAGGAGAATCACGAGATGTCAGCGAAGATAATGACGGAGTCTTGGTCTTTGTTGGGGGTGGAGATCCAAAGTTCATCCTTTGGGAAGATATCAAAGAAATTACCTTCGATTAAGTTCGAAGGGTCTTCATAAGTCTATTGCTTGAGGTCGCGTTTGGTCACGCGGCCTTTTTCTTGCTTGAATAAACACACGACATGAAATACTAAAACTAAATCTTGCTATAGGTTTGACTATGCTAAAAACTGAACAGAAAGTAGAAGAAGATCACGATCCAAACCGCGTCTACAAAATGCCAACAGTTAGAAAGTAAATTAAACTTTACTTTTTGGTAAGGATTTGTGGAATAAACCAAATGCTTCACCACATCATTTGAGGTCTTATTAGCTTCTAAAAGCAGATATAGCAAATACCCCATAATACCTACCATGTGGATAACATGTAATCCGGAGATCACATAAAGATAAGCTCCTGACCGCTCTCCGGTGAAAAGGATATTGTATCCTTCCAGTTCTTTCCAACCGGTAATCTGAAGACATGAAAAAACAAGGCCCAGTAAAAAAGTGATGCCTAGCCATTTTTTGATTCCTTCCAGATTGTCTTTCTCAAATTCAGGGATCACCCGAGTAACAGTGAAACTAGAGATCAATAAAACAAAAGTGCTTATGATAAAGGATTTGGGGAACTCAAATTTGAAGAATTCAGCCTGTGGTGGTTTGGAAACAGTAAAAGCCATGATAGTAAAAAGGAAAATGACAGCACTACCAACCATAGAAACATAAACGAGCACCTCATGCGGATGCATTTGCTCCATTTTCTTGAAGGCCTCTTTCCGGAGGTTCAATTTTTCCTTCTCTTTTTTCATGACATGCTTAACACTTAAATAAACGAAAGGGTTATCGAACGAAACAATTTATTTCTGTTATCGGTCATAGTTGTCTGCGAAGACACGAAATAGAATTTATACCTTTGCGAGCCATTTGAATAAGAGATTTGAAGGTTAAAGATTTCATAAAGATTTACAAGGAAGATGCGGTGGTACAAACCATTGCAGAGAAGATCAAGCCTAACGAAACCGCGCACATCAAACTACAAGGTTTGGTAGGTAGCTTGGATGCTGTTGTAGCAGCGTCAGTCTACCAGCTCAATAAGCAGACTTCTATCTTTGTAATGCACGATAAGGAAGAAGCGGCCTACTTCCACAATGACCTTCAAAATTTACTTGGCGATAAGGAGGTCCTCCTTTTCCCCACTTCATATAAAAGACCTTATCAATTCGATGAAACTGAAAATGCCAATATTCTACAAAGGGCAGAGATCCTCAACAGGATCAACCACAAAGCGGCTGCCGGAGAATTGATCATCACCTATCCTGAAGCATTAACAGAAAAGGTGATCAACAGGAAATCTCTTAACAAGAACACTTTTTCGGCAAGAACGGGAGAAAAACTCGATGTTGAATTCTTGACCGAGTTGCTTCAAACTTATGACTTTGAGCCAACGGACTTTGTCTATGAGCCTGGGCAATTTTCTGTCCGTGGTGGAATTGTGGATGTTTACTCTTATGCTCATGACCTGCCCTACAGAATAGAACTTTTTGGGAATGAGATTGAAAGCATCAGAACCTTCGATCCTGTTTCTCAGCTGAGTCAAGAAAGCATCAAGGAGATCAACATCATACCTAATGTTCAAACAAGACTTTTGGAAGAAGCTCGTCAGTCATTTCTGAGCTTTATTCCAAAGAACTCTAAGATCTGGTTCAAAGATTACCAACAAACACTCGACACAATTACCAAATACTTCGATAAGGCAAGCGCTAACTTCGATGATGTTCTTTCTGTCACAGACACGCAAATTGTTTTAGGACCAGAAGAGTTATTCGAACAAGTCAAAGGATTCGAAAAAGAGCTAGAAGGTTTCCAACAAATAGAATTTGGGAATAGATTCTACCTAAAAACGGACTATGAACTAAAGTTCGATGCTGAACCGCAAACTTCTTTCAGCAAGAACTTCGATATGATTGCAGAAAACCTTGGCGAATGGCAGATGAAGAACATGTCGTTAAATGTTGCAGCAGAATCATTGGCACAATTCACCAGGTTGGATACCATTTTCAAAGAATTGGATCCCAGTCTGGAGGTTCAATCACTCAATATTGGCTTGAGAAGTGGTTTTATCGATAAGGATAGAGAGGTGTTGTGTTATACGGATCATCAACTCTTCGATAGATTCCATAAATACAAAACCAAAACCAAGCATTCAAAATCTAAGGCGCTTACCTTAAAAGAGCTACGCTCACTTCAGACAGGAGACTACGTAACTCATATTGACCATGGAATCGCCCGATTTGCTGGAATGGAAAAGGTGGATGTAAATGGGAGAAAACAGGAGTCGATCCGTTTGGTATATAAAGACGATGATCTCTTGTATGTAAGTGTGCACTCCATTCACAAGATCTCAAAGTATACCGGGAAGGAAGGGGCGCCTCCATCAATCAGCAAGCTTGGCTCTCCAGAATGGGAGAATAAAAAGAAACGAGTCAAAGGCAAGGTTAAGGATATAGCCAAAGACTTGATCAACCTTTATGCTAAAAGGAAAGAAGCTAATGGCTTTGCATTTGCGCAAGATGGTTTTATGCAAGCTGAATTAGAATCTTCATTCATTTATGAAGACACCCCTGATCAAGCTAAAGCTACAGACGATGTAAAAGCTGATATGGAATTAGCTCATCCAATGGACCGTTTGGTTTGTGGAGATGTGGGATTCGGGAAGACAGAGGTAGCAATTCGTGCGGCATTCAAAGCAGCCGCTAATGGTAAACAAGCCGCAGTACTTGTTCCAACAACTATATTGGCCATGCAGCATTTCAGAACTTTCTCTGAAAGGTTAGCAGATTTCCCGATCAACGTTGAATACATTAACCGATTCAAGACCACTAAACAGATCAAAGAGACCCTGGAAAGGGTGAAAGAGGGGAAAACAGAGATCTTAGTAGGAACCCACAGAATTGTCAACAAGGATGTTGAGTTCAAAGATTTAGGACTTCTAGTGATTGATGAGGAGCAGAAATTCGGTGTTAAAGTCAAGGACAAACTCAAGGAATTAAGAGTTAATGTAGATGTACTCACTCTAACTGCTACTCCAATACCAAGAACCCTACACTTTTCCCTTATGGGAGCAAGAGACCTCAGTATTATTGCAACTCCTCCACCCAATAGGCAGCCGGTAACTACTGAGATCCATACCTTCAATGATGAGCTGATCAGAGATGCCGTAAGCTTTGAGCTGAGAAGAGGGGGGCAAATATTCTTTGTTCACAACCGTATCAATGATATTGAAATGGTTGGTAATATCATTCTTCGACTAGTTCCAGACGCCAGGGTAGGAATTGCTCATGGTCAAATGGATGGTCAGTCGTTAGAAAAACGGATGGTCAAATTTATTGAAGGAGAGTATGATGTATTAGTTTCTACCAACATCATTGAGTCGGGACTAGATATCCCTAACGCAAATACGATTATCATTAACCATGCACACATGTTCGGTCTTTCAGATCTTCACCAAATGAGGGGTAGAGTTGGACGATCTAACCGAAAAGCCTTCTGTTACCTCCTTACACCACCGACCATTGGTTTAACAAGTGATGCTAGAAAACGCTTAAGTGCATTGGAAGAATTCTCAGACCTGGGCGATGGGTTCAAAGTAGCCATGAGAGATCTTGATATTCGAGGAGCAGGTAACTTACTTGGTGCTGAGCAAAGTGGATTCATCTCTGACCTAGGGTTCGACATGTATCAAAAAATTCTAGACGAAGCTGTCCAAGAATTGAAAGAAACTGAGTTTAAAGATCTTTTCACCAATGATTTGGTGAAAGAAGCCGCTCAAATTGTTGCTCAAGATTGCACCATAGAAACAGATCTTGAGATCTTGATTCCTGATACTTATGTTTCAAATATTACCGAGAGGCTAGGTCTTTATGCCAAACTAGATAGCATCAAAAAAGAAGAAAAATTGGATCAGTTCGTAAAGAACATCAAAGACCGATTCGGTCCAATTCCGGTATCTGTTCAAGACCTGATCGAAACCGTCAGGTTGAGATGGATGGCAGAGCAATTAGGCTTTGAGAAGGTGGCCATGAAAAATGAAAGCATGAAGTGCTACTTTATGCCTTCGGAAAAAGAAGCCTACTTTAAATCAGAAACTTTCGGAAAGATCCTCACTTTCATCCAGCAACATCCGAAAAAATGTAAGATCAAAGAGTACAAAACGCGATTGATCTTAAGAATTGATGAGGTTGAAAGTGTTGATGAAGCCAAAGAGTGGCTTAGTCAAATGTTAGGGTAAGATTTTTAATCTCAAGTTTAGAAACTCATTAGCTCCTTGAATTTAAGGGTTTGTCTTCGAGAAACATCTATTTCTTCACCCCCTTTAAGGTAAATTCGCAAGCTTCCACTAAACCAAGGTTCAATTCTTTCGATCCATTTTAGATTGATGATCTGCTGCCTATTAGCTCTAAAAAATGTTTTATCATCTAATCGAGATTCCAAATAGTTAAGTGTTCTGGTGATCATCGGCTTAAATTTTCCGAAATAAACGGTGGTGTAGTTTCCGCTAACTTCAAACAAACGAATTTCTGATAATTGAACGAACCAACAGCTTTCTCCATCTTTTACGAAGACCTGATCATTGATGGTCAGTTTATCACTTCCATCCGAAAGCTCTTCTTCTAATTGCTTCTTCTTGATCTTATCGAAGACTTTAGAAACTGCTCCTGCTAATCGTTGCTTTTCAACTGGTTTTACTAAATAGTCCAGAGCATTGTACTCAAACGCTTTGAGTGCATATTCGTCATATGCTGTAGAGAAAATCACCTCAGGAACGCTTTCTAACTCTTCTAATAGATCAAAGCCACTTTTTCCGGGCATTTGAATATCTAAAAAGATAAGGTCGGGTTTCAGTTCACCAATCTTCTCGATGGCTTCTTCAACATTAGCTGCTTCACCTACAATATTTACATTATCGAATTCCTTCAATAATCTCTTGATCTCATTTCTGGCTAACCGAGAATCGTCTACGATTAATGTCTTCATAGTGTTTAGTTCATCGGTATTTTAACAGTTGCACATACCATATTTTCATTCATATTTTCTACGGTTAGATTAGCCTTTTCACCATACAATAAGCGCAACCTTTCCTTAGAATTAATGATACCTATACCTCTTCGGTTTTCAGTTTTTGAGCCATTCACCTTCATTTGGCCTGTATTCTTCACGTAGATCATGGCACAATCATGGTTCAATTTCGCTTCTACAATGATCTCTCCTCCGCTTGGTAAATTGTTGATGGCGTGTTTAATAGCATTTTCAACCAGGGTTTGTACGATCATAGGAGGAATCATAATGTCTTCAGCCTCTTGATCTATTTTAAACTGGTAATTAAGCCTTTCTTCAAGTTGAATCGCCTCAAGGTTCAGATAATCTCTAACCACTTCAAGCTCCTTTTCTAAAGACACTTTTTCGAATTGATCGAATTGAATAGAGAACCTGAGTAGGTCCGATAAATGAGTGATGGAATCTCTTGCCTTTTCAGAATCCTCCACAACAAGTGACCGAATGTTATTTAGGCTGTTGAAGATAAAATGTGGATTGATCTGTGCTTTAAGAGCATTTAGCTCCGCATCCTTCACAGATGTAGAAAGTTTCCAGCGCTCGATCTCCATCTCTCGAGTTCTTTGCAAATACTGATAAGCGAAGTAGATCGCTGACCAGCTCATGAAATAAATGGCAAAACTACTTACAAAGCTCAAAAGGAAGACCAGAAGCTTACTTCCAGAAAAAGAGTTCATACTTGCCGCCCTGATCTTTGCTAATGTTTCTTCATCGATCCCATCCATTTTTGGTATACCAATCAATGCGTCTATGATACTTGGATCAGATGCTGCCATAATTCCAAAAATTCCAACCATTCCAATCAAAGTCAGAACAGACATGATTAAGCCTTGCATTAAACTGGCCAGAAAAACCTTAGGAACAAGTTTTGGGACTTTTAACTCCTTCCAATTCTTCTTTTTGACAAACCCTCGGTAGACATGGCTAATCAGAACTCCTAGTAAAATGGTAATCAAACCAAGTACTAATGAAGGAATAACTGGAAGAAACATGACCATGGCTAAAAAGCTGGTAAGCATTAAGCCTGTCCAGCCACCAAACTGCAATAGCCAATAGAGTTTAGTTTTATTCATGAATCAAAGAAAAAGGATTAATTGAAGACACTATCCCAGATTTGATTGAATGGTCTATAATGCTGATTAATTGATTTATGGCACTGCCGAGTATTTAAACTTGAATAACCATAAGGAAACAAGTTATAAGGAACGACTAAGAATACAGGCGCTTGAGCAAGAAAAAGATGAAAGGTTAAAAATATATACTCTATACAATCGTTGTTTGTGGGAATCTATCTGGTCTATTGTGATAGATTTGTGGATAAGTTTATATTAGCATGTTCAAATTTCACCTGAGTATTAGGAAACGATATTAAAATGAAAACTAGAGTGGGTCAGATAAAAGCAAGTATTTTGGGCTTAGCTGTTATGATTTCAGCAAGTTCATGTTCTATACTTGGAGGTGGTAAGGATAAAGTTAGTTCTACTACCGGGGCAGAATACGGCACTGATAAGAGCGTATTAGGGTTCCAACCTTATGACGATCAGGAATTGCCAAGCCCTCCAGGAATGGTATTTGTTCAAGGTGGTCGAACAATTTTAGGCTCTTTTGAACAAGACCTTTATGGCTCTAGAGACAATATTGAAAGAACAGTAACCGTAAATTCATTCTTTATGGATGAAACAGAGGTCAGCAATAAAGACTGGAAGGAGTATGTATATTATCAGTACAATCCTCAACCGTTAAGTATTCCTAGAAATACTGAATTAATTGATCCTGATGATCCAGATAATGCGAATCTAAGCTCTCCTCCTGAAGACTGGAGGCCAGATTACACAGGTCCCACACACAGTAGAAGCAACCCACAAGATTATGAAGATATTGTCCCTAATGACCAAGTTTGGGCGAGCGACTTCTCATTTAACGATGTATATGCTGAAAATTACTACAGCAACCCTGGCTTTAATAACTATCCTGTCGTTGGTGTAAGCTGGAGACAAGTTGCTGATTATTGTAAATGGAGAACTGACTTCGTAAACCTGAGAATCATTTTTGATATGGATTATGATCAGCTTCCACAGGCTTTTCTAGAGGAGTTCATAATAGAAGATGAACAAACCGGTGATTTTCAATTGGCCATAGGCGGAACTCCATTAGGTGATATCAATGCCGGAGTGGGTCAAAGTATTGAGATCGCAGAGTTCGATGATTTTCAGCAAGAAGTGATTGAGTTTATTAACGAGCCTCTCAACAGAACACAGTTTATTGAAAGAGGAGTTTATCTGCCAGACTTTCGTTTACCAAATGAAGCTGAATGGGAATATGCTGCTAAAGCAACTGTAGGAACTGTTTATTTAGATGAAAATGAAGAATACGGCAGAATCTACCCATGGGATGGTCGAGGCGTAAGAAACCCTTATGGTAAGAAAAGGGGTGAGCTTCTAGCCAACTTTAAAAGAGGTAGAGGTGACTATGCCGGTATCGCTGGTAATGTTAATAATGATGCCTCCGTAATTCCTGAAGCCGTTGGCGGCAGAGAACCAAATGACTTTAACCTATTCAATATGGCCGGGAACGTCAGTGAGTGGGTTTTCGATACCTACAGACCGCTTTCTTTTGGTGATTTTGATGACCTTAATCCAGTAAGAAAAGATGGTACAAGTGACCCTGAAATAGATTATGGTTGGGAGACTCTTGATACAGAAGATAGTATTTCGGCCAATCAAAACATCGGTGAGTATAGATCATTGGTGAACGATAGAGCTAGAGTATATAAAGGTGGATCTTGGAAAGATGTGGCCTACTGGATGGCTCCTGGTACAAGAAGATACCTAGATCTAGACAGGTCTACCAATACCATTGGTTTCCGTTGTGCAATGATTTCCATTGGTACCGCACAATTAGACCAGTCTAATGGTTTATTTGGCGGAGAAGAATAAACAATAAGAATTAAAAGGAATAGAAAAGGTGACCAAATGGTCACCTTTTCTATTTAACACCAGATAGAACTGCAATACTTAAGCTTTCTAATGATTGTTCTGATAACACCTGAGCACAAGCAATTAAAGTAGAGCCGGTCGTGAGGACATCATCGACCAAAAGGACTTTTTTTCCATGAATATCATCTGAACCTGAAAACTTAAAAAGCTGACAGACACTTAGAATTCGACTTACTTTATCCTTTTTAGTCTGAGAATCTATATTCTCTGTTTTAACTAATGCATGGTCTAATAGATCCGCATTTAGGACTTCTGAAAGGCCTCTACCAAAAGCTGCGGCTTGATTATACCCTCGGCTTTTTATTTTTTTTGGATGAAGAGGTACAGGGACTATACAATCGAATGAATCTGAAAAACCATTCAGCAATAGTTCATGCCCATACCATCTGCCAAAAACCTCCCCTATATCCGGGTTATCATTATACTTCAGTTCATGGAGCACCTTTTGCATTATTCCATCCTTAATAAAGTAGGTGTAAACTAATACATCCTTTATAGGAACTATCCCTTCAAACTTATCCTTGAATAAGTTCCGTTCATCTTGATAAGTATTGGCTTTAGGAAGATTGTAATGACAGCTAGGACATATATATTTGTTCCCTTTCGGTAAAGGTTTCTGACAAGCCAAGCACAGCTCAGGAAAAATGAGCGAAATAAAATCAGTCCAATAAGTGCCGATAGACATTGTTAACAATATAATGAAAATATAAATGAGTATTGTTCAAAATTTTAATGATTACAGAGCAAGAATGAATGATAAGATCATGGGCTCTGAGAATAAGGTCCTCAAGCGAATCTTTAATTTAGACACTAATGCTTTTGCCGAAGGGGCTTTAGATATCAAAACCAAAGAAATTGTGGGCTTAGCTTGTTCACTCGTTCTCCGCTGCGATGATTGCGTTAAGTATCACTTAGGCAAGTGTCACGAAATGAAAATGACCAAAGCAGAAATAATGGAGGCTTGTTCGATCGCTAATTTAATTGGCGGAACCATCGTTATCCCTCATTTAAGAAGGGCCGTAGAATACTGGGAAGTACTGGACCAAGAAAGATAATATGTATAAAAAAGACCTTGAACTTCAGGTCAAATGGGCAAAGTTAATGGCATCATTAGCGAAGACAGTTGGTAAACGGCCCAAAGACCTCAATAGTATTTTATTCCTAATAGGAGTTCAAGAATTAGGAAAAGGTCCTATTAACTTCACTAAGGAAGAAAAACAAGACCTCATGCATATCGCTATTTGTAAAGTGTTGAGCTTTTCGGGCTATTATGAGCTTGATGGACTTGATTCAGAAGGATGGCCTCATTGGAAGCCGATCAAGAAACTTCCCAAGTTTGACCTTTTAGACCAAGAAAAGCTTTTGAAAATGCATATCCTCGAATACTTTGAAAAAGAGTTTGAACTAAAAATCGAAATATGAAAATCATTTCTTACAACGTAAACGGTATAAGAGCCGCCCTCAAAAAGGGTTTTCGTGAGTGGTTGGAAAAGGAGTCTCCCGATGTTCTTTGTATCCAGGAACTGAAAGCTCAGCCGAACCAAGTTGAAGACTTTTATAGCGATTTAGGTTATGAAATGTTCTGGGAAAATGCCGAGAAGAAAGGCTATTCTGGAGTCAGTATTCTTACTAAGCAAAAACCGCTTCACGTGGAACATGGTTGTGGAAATGAAACCTACGACCGGGAAGGAAGAGTGATCAGGGCTGATTTTAAGGATTTTTCAGTAATGTCCGTTTACATGCCTAGTGGAACCAGCGGAGATATTCGACAAGATTTTAAATATGAATGGTTAGACTTCTTCTATGACTATGTAAAGGAGTTAAGAAAAAAGGTCCCAAACCTGATC
>Ga0209653_1001036_pt1 | contig 23083 bp, 17 predicted proteins | sample SaaInl6LU_22_DNA_FD_184644 | JGI IMG/M metagenome (GOLD analysis project Ga0209653, IMG submission 184644) | Marine microbial communities from expanding oxygen minimum zones in the Saanich Inlet - ESP_116LU_22_DNA (SPAdes) (version 2) | ecosystem: Environmental > Aquatic > Marine > Intertidal...
TTTAATGGAAATACAGGGAATCCTAATTTATCGCCATCGCGTTTGCTGAGCTTTCCTTTTCCTGTTGGTTTTAAAATCAAGGGTAAGTGTGCAAATTCAGGCGCTTCCCATCCAAACGCATTGTAAAGTAATTGGTGCAACGCCAAGGAAGGCAACCATTCTTCGCCACGAATGACGTGTGTGATGTTCATTAAATAATCGTCCACCACATTGGCAAGGTGGTAGGTGGGCATGCCGTCCGATTTGAACAACACCTTGTCATCTAGAGTGTTGGTATCAATTGTGATTGTTCCTCTAATTAAGTCGGTAAGCTCAAGCGTTTCATCTTGAGGTGCCAAAAACCGCACCACATAGTCCTCGCCATTTGCAATTTTTTCAGCCACTTCTTCTTTAGACAAGACTAATGAATTCACAAGCCTTCCACGTGTTCTGTTGTGCCAATTGTAGATAAAGGTTTTGCCTTTTGCTTCGTGGTTTTTACGCTCCAAGTCCAGGGCTTCTGCCGTGTCAAAAGCATAATAAGCCTTGTTGTTTTCAATTAGTAAATCGACATACTGCTTGTACAAATGCTTGCGCTCACTTTGTCTGTACGGACCAAAATCACCGTCTTTTCCCGGGCCTTCATCAAAAGGAATGTTGCACCAGTTGAGTGCGTTGGTGATATAATCTTCTGCACCATTCACAAAGCGTTTTTGATCGGTATCTTCGACACGAAGCACAAATGTACCGCCGTGTTTTTTGGCAAATAGATAATTAAATAGAGCAGTTCGCACGCCTCCAATATGGAGTGGCCCCGTGGGGCTTGGTGCAAATCGTACGCGAATGGATTTGTTCATGCTTTTGTATTAATACTACAAAGATAGAACTGCTGAACGCATTCCCCAAAGAAACAGGCAGCGTTTTTAGGAAAGCATCACTCATAGATGGGAGACTTTGCGTAGCAGAGTGATTGAGGTTGGGATAGCGAGGTTTTTCTTTTTTGGATTGTGGCTAACGGTCTCGTGTATGAGTAGTAGCGGATTTTGAAACGCTAAATTTTCAGTTTAGTAAAGACCTTTTTTATATTTACTTACTTTGGTTTTAGCAATAAAGCCGCTATTATTTTTATACATTGTTGTACACTGGCTTTTTTTCATCAGCTTGTTTTTCAGCGTTGGTAAAGACATACTCTTTTTCAATTTTTGGTTTAGCGTTGGTTGTAGTGAATTGCAAATGTGTATGGCTTTTGAGCGTTGGCTTTTCTATTCTGTTTATAGATTCACTCAATGATTTCATAACGTGCCACATTAAAACTGGTGGGATTGCATTTCCAATTTGTCTATAAGCTTGAGTATCACTAACAGGAAAAATAAAGTTATCAGGAAAAGACTGAATTCGAGCAGCTTCTCTTGGTGTAAATCTTCGATAGAGTTCTTTTTCTGGATTAACCAATAGAACTGGGTCTCTTGAGTTTAAACTCGTTTTTGCTAAATGAGAAGTAATTGTCAAACAAGGTTTATTCAAATCTTGATAAAGACCTCTTTTCATATTCTTTTTTGCGTTTTTCATACCTTGAACTGCTCTTTCAGAAAAATAAAATTTCTCATCTGTAGGAATCAAAGAATCTATTACAGAGTTTAAAGCAACCCAATTATTCTCATTATGAGTCTCTTTTGGATAACTATATTCTGTATCTATATTATTTTTAATTCCGATTATAAAAACTCTCTCTCTCTTTTGAGGTATTCCAAAGTTTGATGCAAGTAATATTTTATGTTTTACTTTATATCCTGAAGCTTTAAAATCTTTAGTTACCTTTTTTAAGATAGCTCCTTTTTGTAAAGTTGTTAAGCCTTTAACATTTTCCAATACGAAAAAATCAGGTTTTTTGACTTCAACAATTTCGACTAATTCCTTGTATAAATTCGCTCTTTCATCATTTGTGTCTTTAGTCGGATTTACTGTACTAAATGATTGACAAGGAAAGCCACCAATTAGGATGTCAAAGTCTGGTATTGATTCTTTTTCAATATTTTTGATGCTATCCAAGATAGCAGGATGCTCAAAATTTTCATTATATGTTTCTACTGCATATTTATCGTTATCAATCGCATAAGTGATTTCAAATGGCAATTTGTCGTATGATTTATTTAAAAATTTAAAACCTCCAACTATTCCTAAATCAGAACCACCACAACCACTGAAAAATGAAGCTACTTTTAATTTTTTCATAATTTAATATTGTTTGTCTATAGATTTAGAGAAGAAATCCATTCTATACATAGTTGGTAAAACGTTTATAACACCTGCTTCATTCTTTTCAAAAGGATTATTTATCTTTCTAATAACTGTTTCGCTTGGTGTAAAATACACACGATATATATTAAATGCACTTCGATATTGTTTGGCCGCGACCCATTCTTTTCTTGTTAGATTAATTGTATCTACCCAAGTTTTGTCAGTCAAAGATGGTACAGTAGTTCGCTTGGTTGATTTGACTTCTATAAAACGAGCAAATTCAGGATCTTCAATATTTTCGTTTGCTTCTACAGAGGAAATATCGTAACCAATTCCTCTTTGTTTACCAAGCATAATTACTTTATTAGTTAATCTTGGATTGTATGAATTAACTCTTTCTTTTTCTATTTGATAAACATATTCTTCACCTGCATCTCCCAATATTGTATGGTCAACGCCTTTTTTTGGTTTAGTATCTATCGGAACATCTTCTTTCTGCTGAAGTGCTTCAACTGAAGTTGTTAGTAGATTATAATCAGATATATTTACGCCACCAAAATACTTTGCCCAATCTTCATACATTAATTTTTTCTCTTCACTATTTGATAAATCATATTTGTAAATATCAAAGTTTAGTGGTTTGTCGACTGTTGTAATAAATAATTCAATAGCAATGTGTTCATAAGAATTAAGCAGTACATTTTCACCTTCTACTCTTATTAAATTAGATAGTTCAAGCAGATTTATTTGCTCTCTTAAATGTTGCCTATGTCTTGTCCCACGTTCAACTTTTTTAACTATTCCCTTTTTTCTTCTTTCTATTATTGTATTTAAAACATCTTCTGTATTTACTTCTCCTTGTAAGACTTCTTTTGAATTCAATACATAATACTCTATTTCATCATTTGTGATTATAACAGATTTAATTTTAGCCCTTTTCAAAAGAGAAAGTATAAAATGAAATGGTTTAAGTTTTATTTTATTATCAATTCTTTCTTGTATTGTTTGAATCTTTTGAGTTCCATTTGGAAATTGAAAATTCAAACAGAGATTTTTAAAGAATGCTGGCTGGTCATTATCTTCAACTAATTTAGCACAAGATTCAGATTCATAAACTGTGTGGTCTTTCATATAAAAAAGACCAAATAATTTACCTGCTATTTCAGTTATATGATTCCTAATTGTTTTTTGGTGATTTTTTGATAAATCAATGAAGTCTGATTCATAAAAGAGATTAGACAAATAATCATTGAAGCTATTATCAAAATTAGTTTTGTCAGTTGGACAAACGTCATTAATAAAGTTAGCATAAGCTGGTAATAGATTGTCTAAATCCTTTTGAGCTTTGCCTCTAATTATTGTACATCTATATTGGTTTTCTGGATTGTACATTTATAAATAAGTTTTTAGTTTTTTTGCCAATTCTTTTGCTAATAATGGTGGAACTGCATTTCCTATTTGTTTTAATTGACTAGTCTTCCCTTTTTGAAAAATAAAATCATCGTGAAATGATTGTAATCTAGCACTTTCCCTTGCAGTTGGTACACGATTAAATTCATAATGAAAATGATGGTTATGACCTGTGTCAATTGTAAAACTTGGTTTTTGGCTATTAAGTCTTGTCCAAGCAATATTTACTTTTCTTGTGGTATGTAATTCTTTTGGTAAGTTTTTATAATTACCGCCATCAGGTACCATTGCAATTATTTCTATTGTTTTTTCTTTATGTTCCGTGATTTGATGGTTAAAAACAACCTTATTACCATTTCGCATTTGTTTCTGATATGAACTTTCATATTTGCTTAAATATGGAGAGCCGTCAGATATTGTATGTTCTGTTAAATCGGATATTGCTTCTTTCGAAGTGATTTTATTATTTGGTGTTGTTGGAATTGGAAAATCAAATTCTGCATTGTTTTTTAGTCCAACAAAAAATGCTCTTTTTCTATTTTGAGGTATTCCATAATCAGATGCTAATAGAATTTGATGTGAAACTTTATAACCTAACTTTTCGAAATCTTTGATTATTTGATTTTTAATTGCTCCTTTTCCCATAGACATAATGTTAGGTACATTTTCCATTAGAAAAGCTTTAGGCTTAAAATATTCAACGAAATTTACAAAGGTTTTATAAAGTTGGTTTCTCTCATCCTCTATTATTCTTTTTCCTGCTATAGAAAAACCTTGACAAGGTGGACCTCCAATAATTACATCAACGTTATCAATATTTTCATTTTTTGAAATAGTACTTGGATTAATTTTTAGTAAATCAGCAACAATTCCTTTTGAGCCTTTATGATTAAAGTTGAATGTTTCAATTGCATCTTCCCATTTGTCTATACCAAGTGATATTTCATATCCTGCATCAATAAATCCTTGGGATAATCCACCACAACCACAAAAAAGGTCTATTACAGTATTTTTTTTACTCATTTTCAAATTTTAATTTTCCTTGTTTGATATTGGTATTTCTTAAATAGTTGGCTGTATCTTCTGCTACACTAAAAATTGATTCAGAGCATTTGTATTTAAAAGCTTCTCGAGCAAATTTGTCAGCAAAAAATAAGTCTGTTACATTTTGCATATCGAGATTGAATAATTTCGATAATGATTCGAGTTTTGTCTTACTGAATTTTTGCGTTCCATTCTCAATTCGACTAATTGCACTCGAATTAATCCCAATTTTCGCTCCAAATTCGGTTTGAGTCCACTCTCTCTTTTCCCTTTCGGTTTTTATGAAATGTCCAAAACTTCCCATTTTTATGATTTTATCAATATTAGGTTTGACCTATTTTTAGCAAATATAGATTTAATTTGCGATTTTTGTATCAAGTATGTAAATGTTTTTTGGATGTGCGTTGGGAAAAGGCAAGCTCTTTTTATTTTGTGAGGCACGAGCAAAATGAAATGTGCTTGACTGTGTGGTTGGCTTTTCAGAGCTTGTGTACAACTACTGTATATCGGAACTGGTTCCGATATTTCCAATATGTTTGATTGTTAAGGTTGTTGTTGTAAAAGATTGATTTTCAACTACTTAATTCTTAATAATTGATCTTGTAGAACAACATTGTCTATCGTAAATTATACACATTTACGATGTGCCTATTTATAGAGCACTATCCTAATAAGACCTCAACGAGTCGTATATCGGAACCCTTCAAATACGGCAATCAAAAAAATATAAAATCTAAAACTTCGGTTAAACTCTTTTGAAGATTTAGACTTGGGGTCAAAATCTGTGTTAAACTTATAATTTTTTTTTGAGCTATCCAAAAAAGAGTCCCATCATATAGATTATTATTGTAATTTTAGGTTCTTAAATCAAACCTCAGTTGAGCGGCTTTCATAACATAGAACAAAAATTAGAACAATTCATCAAGCGCTACTACCTAAGTGCTTTGTTGAAAGGCATGGTATTGTTTTTTGCGATCGGGCTGCTTTATGCCTTGCTACTATTGGCAATTGAGCATTTCTTTTGGCTTGGCTCTACCGGTCGGTTGTTTTTGTTTTGGGGTGTTTTTGGTTTTGAAGCCATTCTTTTTTATGGGCTAATTTTTACTCCCCTAGCCAAATATTTTAAGATTCAAAACCGCATTGATTTCGAAACCGCTTCTAAAATTGTAGGCGCTCACTTTCCGGAGGTCAAAGACAAACTTTTAAACGTCCTTCAACTCAACCAGCAGTCAGAACACAGCGAATTTCTTCTAGCGAGCATTGAGCAAAAATCGAAAAACTTAAGCGTCATCTCATTTAAAAGTGCTGTCAACTTTTCTGAGAACATTAAATATTTACGCTATGCTGCAATTCCGATTGTGATTCTTTCTCTTTGTATTGCATTTGAAAAACAAGCGATTTTTACCGACAGCCTAAAACGGGTTGTCAATTACAATACAGCCTACACCCCCCCAGCACCCTTTGAGTTTTTTGTAATAAATCCCAATTTAGAAGCCATCGAAAACACCCCCTTTATCTTAGTCGCCAAAACACTAGGATCGGTTGTTCCAGAATCCGTTCAGATTGAATATGACAAAGAAATATACATCTTAAAACAAACAGAGCTAGGCGTTTTTGAATATGAGTTTTCACAACCAAAAGCCTCTATAGATTTTAAATTAGTTGCTGATGAGGTGGTTTCCAAACCCTACCGCCTAAATGTTTTGCCCACTCCCGTTTTGTTGAGTTTTGATATGTATTTAGACTATCCATCTTATACAGGCAAATCCGATCAAAAAATTGCGAATAATGGTAATGCGATGATTCCTGAAGGCACCAAGCTAAAATGGGAACTTCGCACCAAATCCACCGACTCGGTTGCGTTTACCTACAAAGAAAAGTGCTCATTTTTTGAGAAGACCGATCAAAAGTTTCATTTTTCCAAACAAGTTTTTGAATCGCTTAACTATACAATTCAAACAAGCAACACCAAGCTGAAAAATTACGAGAACCTCGCCTTTTCATTACAAACAATTAAGGATCAGCTGCCGGCTATAAAAGTCGAAATGAAACAGGATTCAACGTATCAGGCCTCGCTTTATTTTTATGGTCAAATTTCAGACGACTATGGGATTCACAAGTTAAAATTGTTTTATTATCCCACGGCAGATGCCTCTCAAATAAAAGAGTGGACCTTAGCGTCCAATGCGTCTCCCTTTCAGGAGTTCACTCACGTCTTCCCATCAAACGTAGAGCTTCTAGAGGACACTGCTTACGCACTCTATTTTGAGGTTTCTGACAACGATCCATTTCACAAGAATAAGACGACTAGAAGCCGCATTTTTAATTACAACTCCAAAAGTGAAGTTACCATTCGGGAACTTCAACTAGAAGAACAAAACCAACTCAGTACCGCTTTTCAAAAGGCATTGAATACCTTGTCCGAACAAGACAAAAACTTAAATGAAATTTCTCAAACGCAAAAAGAAAAGGAACAGCTTAATTTTAGTGATCAACAAAAATTAAAATCGTTTATAGAACGCCAACAGGCTCAAGACAAACTGCTGAAAGACTTCAACAAAAAAATGAAGGAGAATCTCAATCAGTTTGAAAAATCAAAAGAGGAAGACCCTTTTAAAGAACAGCTCGAAAAGCGATTGGAAGCACAACAAGAAGCCCTTGAAAAGGATGAAAAATTATTAGAGGAATTAAAGAAGATTACAGACAAGATCAACAAAGAGTCCTTAGCCGAAAAACTCGAGGAACTTGCCAAACAAAATAAAAATAAGCAGCGCAGTTTAGAGCAGTTGTTAGAGCTTACCAAACGTTATTATGTGACCCAAAAAGCGGACCAACTTCAAAATAATTTGGACGAACTCGCCAAAGAACAATTGCAGTTGGCGGAAGAACCAGAAGATAAAAACACACAAGAACATCAAGACAAGATAAATGAAGATTTTAAAGAGCTCACCAAAGAATTAGACGATTTAAGAAAAGAGAATGAAGCCCTCTCAAAACCTCTTGAATTGCCAGACGATCCTGATTTGGAAAAATCCATAGAAAAGGATCAAGAAAATGCGAGTAGTGACTTAGGTGAAAAAGAAGAATCTTCAGATCCACAGGATCAAAAAGATAAACTCTCAAATGCTCAAAAAAGTCAAAAAAAGGCGGGTCAAAAAATGCAACAAATGAGTCGGCAAATGGCACAGCAAATGAGCAGTGTCGGCGGTCAACAAATGAGTGAAGATATTGATATGCTTCGCCAAATCTTAGACAACCTATTGCTTTTTTCATTTGATCAAGAGGCGCTAATGAACCGTTTTAAGGAATCCACAACAAACCCTGCTGGCCATGCCAAACGTCTTGTAAAACAAAACAATCTGCGTGAACATTTCGAACATGTTGAAGACAGTTTATTTGCACTATCGTTACGCCAGCCGATGATCTCTGAGTCCATTAACAAAGAAATTACAGAGGTCTTTTTTAATATTGATAAAAGCATTGACCTCCTTTCAGAAAACAGGTTTCGAGAAGCTGTTGGCGCACAACAATTTGCCATTACAGCCACCAATAAATTAGCGGATATGCTAAGCAATACCTTAGACAATATGGAGATGCAGATGCAAATGTCTCCCGGACAAGGCGAGGGTGAAATGCAGTTGCCAGATATCATTATGAGTCAAGAAGCTTTAAGCAAGCAAATGGAGAAACAACTCGCAAAGGGTGAAAAATCTGAGGGAGAACAAGAGGGTTCTGAAAAGGGAGAAGGCGAGCCTAAGCAAGAAGGACAAGGGTCCAAAGAAGCGCAAGGAACGGAGGCAAAAGAAGGTAAAAACGGCACGCAAAGACAAGAAGGAAACCCAAGCGGACAAGGAGATAGCTCAGAAGAGGACAACGGGGAATTGTTTGAGATTTTCAAAAAGCAACAGCAGTTGCGGAATGCTTTACAGGATTTGATTGATAAAAATGGCATTGGAGACAAGGGTCAACAACTGTTGGATTCGATGGAAAAAATAGAGCAAAACCTTGTAAATCAAGGTCTTACAGAAAGCTCTTTACAAAGAATGCAAGACCTTAAGCATCAACTCTTAAAGTTAGATAAGGCGGTTCAGCAGCAAGGAGAAGACACCAAGCGTGTTTCCAATACAAATAAAGCGGATCGTTTTCAGACACCGACCCCAAGTGCGGAAACCATCAAACAATATTTTAATACTGTTGAGATATTGAACCGTCAAAGCTTACCTTTGAGTCAAGAATTTAAGCAAAAAGTTCAAGAATATTTTAAAATAAAAAATGATTAGTTTTCACTCAGAAGTTTCTTTTGAAATTCCCAATACAGACGTTACAGCGTCATGGCTTGGCACAATTATTTCTCAAGAACAGTATAACGAAGGCGAGGTATCCATTGTGTTTTGCGACGATGTATTCTTGCACAAACTCAACATGGAGTTTTTGAATCACGACACCCTAACGGACGTAATTAGTTTTGACTATTCTGTGGGGAAAGAAATCCATGGAGAGATTTTTATTTCTATTGAACGTGTACGGGAAAACGCCAAAGAATTTGGTCAAAGTTTCGATACCGAGTTGTCAAGGGTAATGGCACATGGCATTTTGCATTACTGTGGTTATAAAGATAAGGCTCCATCGGATGCAACCACCATGCGCCTAAAAGAAGAGTTCTATCTAAAGCAACGCCCCAAATAATTTTCTAAAGCCTTATATTTGCAATTGCAAAACGATTTGTTCCACGTGGAACATAATACATGTAATCAATGTTTGATAAAATTTACGACGTAATTGTAGTTGGTGGAGGTCACGCCGGAAGTGAGGCAGCTGCAGCTGCAGCCAATATGGGCAGTCAAACCCTGTTGGTTACAATGAACCTTCAAAACATAGCGCAAATGTCATGCAACCCCGCAATGGGCGGTATTGCCAAAGGACAAATTGTTCGTGAAATTGATGCCCTTGGGGGGTATAGTGGAATTGTTAGCGATACCTCATCCATCCAGTTTAAAATGCTGAACAAGTCTAAAGGCCCTGCAATGTGGAGTCCTCGCGTTCAGAGTGATCGCATGCGTTTTGCTGAAGACTGGAGACTGTTATTAGAACAAACTACAAACTTAGATTTTTATCAGGAAATGGTTACAGGACTTGTCGTTGAAGGCGATGAGATCAAAGGCGTAAAAACCTCTTTAGGGTTAGAGATTCGAGCTAAAACGGTTGTTTTAACCAACGGAACATTTTTAAATGGACTCATTCATATTGGGGATAAAAACTTCGGAGGTGGACGTGCTGGAGAAAAAGCTGCTACTGGGATTACAGAGCAACTCATTGATTTAGGTTTTGAGTCTGGTAGAATGAAAACAGGAACCCCGCCAAGAGTGGATGGTCGTTCTTTGGATTTTTCTAAAATGATTGAACAACCTGGTGATGCCGTTCCTGAAAAGTTTTCATATTCAGATATTACCAAACCACTTAGCCATCAGCGTTCTTGTCATATGTCTTATACAAGTTTAGAAGTTCATGATTTATTAAGAGAAGGGTTCGACCGCTCTCCTATGTTCAATGGCCGCATTCAAAGCCTAGGACCACGTTATTGTCCATCAATTGAAGATAAAATCAACCGTTTTGCAGACAAAGACCGTCACCAGATTTTTGTGGAACCAGAAGGTTGGAATACAGTTGAATACTATATCAATGGGTTTTCAACATCGCTTCCGGAAGACGTTCAATTCAAAGCGTTAAGTGCGGTCAAAGGCTTTGAAAACGTTAAGTTTTTTAGACCTGGATATGCCATTGAATACGACTACTTCCCTCCTACTCAATTGACACACTCCTTAGAAACCAAGTTGGTTAAGGGGCTTTATTTTGCCGGACAAATTAATGGCACTACAGGCTATGAGGAAGCAGCATCACAAGGGTTGATGGCTGGAATTAATGCCAGTTTAAAAGTTCAAGAAAAAGAGCCTTTTATACTGAAACGAAATGAAGCTTATATCGGAGTTTTAATAGACGATTTGATTACTAAAGGCACGGAGGAGCCATATCGAATGTTTACTTCACGGGCCGAATACCGCACGCTTTTACGACAAGACAATGCAGACATCAGACTGACTCCAAAAGGCTACGAACTTGGTATTGCAAGTGAAAAGCGTTTGAAACGTATGGAGGAAAAATTATCAAAAGCTGAAGCGTTTGTTGGGTTTTTTAGAACTCAAAGTGTCAAACCAGAAGAAGCAAACCCCGTTTTAGAAAGTAAGGATTCACAACCGATACGTCAGTCTGATAAAATGTTTAAAATATTTTCAAGACCCAATATTGACATTGCCGATGTTCGAAAATTTGAAGCTGTTGAAGCGTATATCCAATCAAATGATTTGGATAATGAAGTGATTGAACAAGCTGAAATTCAAGTGAAGTATTCTGGATATATAGCCAAAGAAAAAAACAATGCAGACAAACTCACAAGGCTTGAGTATGTGAAAATTCCTAGTGGATTTGATTATTCTCAAATCAAATCCATGAGTTCTGAAGCGCGCGAAAAACTTAAAAAAGTACAACCTACCACAGTTGCGCATGCTTCTCGTATTAGCGGGGTTTCTCCGAATGATATTTCGGTGCTACTGGTTTATATGGGACGCTAATTAACTTAATTGTTCCACGTGGAACACAACCTATGAAAGTAGACAAGCAATATCTTAAACTTAAAGATTATTCAGTAAGCGGAGAGTCTTTTGAGCTTCTTTATGACGCATCTAGAGAACTGCTTTACACCCACCCTAATCCACCCCAATCCAAACTTTCAAACTACTACCCAAACACAAATTATATTTCCCATACCAATCAGCGAAACTCTCTTTTTGATCTTTTATACCACGCCGTTAGATATGTTTCTGTTCACAGAAAGTTGCGACTTTTAAAACCCCATCAACCCAAACAGGGTACACTATTAGATATTGGAGCTGGTACAGGATTTTTTTTAAGAGCGGCTAAAAAAAGAGGATGGACTGTTATGGGTATTGAGCCCAATTTGTCTGCACGAACCCTTGCAAATTTAAAAACACCCAACACTGTTTTTGAGGCCGAAACATTGCAAACACTGCCCGAAAAATCGTTTAATGTGATTACGCTTTGGCATGTATTGGAACACTTGCCAAATTTAGAAGAGGACGTCAAAACAATCCAAAAACTTTTGAAACCAAATGGTCGCATAGTGGTCGCCGTACCAAATTTCAAAAGTTTTGATGCAGAGTATTTTAAGAACTTTTGGGCTGCATATGACGTTCCAAGACACTTATGGCATTTTTCACAGAATTCGATTTCAAAGGTTTTTTCAAAGGTTCAAATGGAATCAGAATCTACACTTCCTTTAGTCATGGATGCTTATTACGTTAGCTTGCTTTCTAACAAACTAAAAACAGGGTCGTATCGAATTTTAAATAGTTTGTGGGTTGGATTCCTTTCAAACTTAAAGGCTTTAAAGTCTGGAGAGTATTCGTCACTTATTTATGTCCTTAAAAACAAGAATTAGCGTTTTAAAGCGTTTTCAGAGACTTTTTCCACCAACCCCCTAATATTACCTTCTGCCTTTGTGTTTTGAGATTTAACCCCTGTCTAGATAATTTAAAACCAATAGTTTTTCCCAATTAACCCCAAGTAGCTTGATAGTTTTTTATTATAATACAACTCCACCATTTATTTTCACAATTTTGTAATTAGTTTTTTTACTTTTGCTTTCACTAACAAATTAAATCATCATGAAAAAATTAGCGGTAGTATTTTTAACGATTATAAGCCTTACAGCCTGTCAACAACAAAAAATAGGTTTTGTGGACAATAGCGTACTCATAAACGAGTATCAAGAACGTAAAGATGTTGAAGCGAGCTTAAACACAAAAATTGAAGCCTTTAAAACCCGAACAGACAGTTTACGGTCTGCTTTTGAATTGGAAATTAAAGAGGCGGAATTGAAAGCAAGAACGATGTCGCAATCTGCAATTCAGACACTTTCTCAAGAGCTTCAACAAAAAGAACAACTATTGTCTCAACGCGTTCAGTTTGAACAACAGCAAATAGCTCAAGAAAGTCAAAAACTAAATGATTCTATTATTAATAGAGTGAAAGCGTTTGTTCAAGATTACGGAAAATCAAACAATTTTAATTTTATTTTAGGGAGCAATGAAGCTGGAAGTGTTTTGTATGGCGAAGAGGCATCGGACTTAACCCAAGGTATCCTAAAAGCCCTAAACGAAAATTACAGCCTTAAAGACTAGACTTTCTTAAGGTGTAATAGCCGGGTTAGTTTGATAGATAGATCTGTTAATACAATCTTTGGATTTGCGTTGCGCTCAATGTGGTAGCTTGCCAGTTCGATTTCTTTTGAAATTTCAGCAATGTTAGTAGCGTCTATAAAAGGCGCAAAGTTTTCAAATTTAAAAGAAGGGTCGCTTAACTTCATGAAAACCAAATCATTAGCACCATAATTATAAAGCATCGCTTGTCTAAAAAACCGCAAACTATAGTCTAAAAATTGCTTTTGAATTTCGCGTCCTGCTTTGGAAATCTCAGCACTCCACTCCATCAGACTATTTATTGACTGCTTGTTACTTTTTGCTTGAAAAGCCGTTCGAACCCAAGCTATAAACCAGGCTTCAAACAGAAGGTCTTCAGGTTCCTGACTTAACAAATCCAGCGCTCTACTGTAGCTTCCCTCCGATTGGTGTGCTATACTTTGAGCCAAGTCCTCTTCTGTATCAAGGGAGTTAATCAATGCGTTTTTTATTGTTTCTTCCGAAAGAGGATTTAAATGCACGACCTGACACCTCGACCGAATGGTATTAATAAGCTGCTCTTCGTTTTCTGTGACAAGGATGATTACCGTTTTATCCGCAGGTTCTTCAATGAGCTTTAGTAATTTATTGGAACACATTGAATTCATCTTTTCAGCCATCCACACAATCAGTACTTTGTAGCCACCGTTAAAAGCTTTGAGGGACATTTTTGATACGATATCATTTGCTTCCTCAACACCAATATTTCCTTGTTTATTTCCGACACCCACCAAATCATACCAATCATTAATGGATCCATATGGATTTGTTTCTATAAAGGAACGCCATTCGGTAAGGTAGTTGGACGAGATCGGTTTTGATTTTACTTTATCGCTCGTTGTGACAGGGTATACAAAGTGGATGTTTGGGTGTGTGAGAGGGTTCATTGTACCAACCCCTTCATCTTGTTGTTTCATCAAATAGTCCGCATAGGCAATTGCCATTGGGAGCGCACCTACCCCACGTTTTCCAACATAGAGTTGTGCATGTGGAATACGCCCAGAGTTTATGCTCTGTGTTAAGTGTATTTTTAAAAAATCCTGCCCTATAATATCCTCAAAAGTCATAAAACAAAGATAGCAGATTAAATTGAATCTCTTCACGAAATCTAATTCTTCCAATCGCTCATAAACAACACATCTTAGAGTTGTAATTTTTTTGTGGGATTCGCTTAACTTTCTTGAACGGTTTTTTCTTAGGCTAAAAGAATTACTTACCTTTGATTTTTTATAAACTAACTCACATCATCTCGAAGAAATGAAAACAATCCAGAATGTAAATTTTAAAAACTCTAAAGCACTCATAAGGGTAGATTTCAATGTCCCTTTAAATGCCCAATTCGAAGTTACAGATGACACTCGAATTGTTTCGGCAAAACCAACGATTTTAAAGGTTTTGGAAGACGGAGGGAGTTGTATTTTAATGTCTCATTTGGGACGACCAAAAGCTCAAGAGCCTGAATTTTCATTACGTCATATTGTAAGTACTCTTGAAACGATTTTAGGAGTTCAGGTTTTGTTTTCGAGTAATTGTATAGGGGAAGACGCTCAGAAAGCCTCTGACAACCTCAAACCAGGTCAAGTTCTTTTATTAGAAAACCTAAGGTATCACCCAGAAGAAACAAAAGGAGACCTTGGCTTTGCAGAAGCACTTTCTAAGTTAGGCAATTTTTATATTAATGATGCTTTTGGAACAGCACACAGGGCCCATGCTTCAACAACCATAATTGCTCAGTTTTTTCCAGAAAACAAGTGTTTTGGAAGCTTACTTGCTCAGGAAATTGAAAGTATTGAAAAAGTAATGAAAACGGGAGAAAAGCCTGTTTTGGCAATTTTGGGAGGTGCTAAAGTTTCTTCAAAAATTACAATTATAGATAATATTTTAGATAAAGTAGATCATTTGATCATTGGTGGCGGAATGACGTTTACATTTATTAAAGCATTAGGCGGTTATGTTGGAGACTCTATTTGTGAGGATGATAAAATGGATCTGGCGCTTGAAATTCTTGAAAAAGCAAAACAAAAAAATGTTCAAATTCATATCCCTGTAGATGTATTGGCAGCCGATGATTTTAGCAATGAGGCAAACACTCAAATTGTAGATGTTAGAGCCATTCCAGAAAATTGGCAAGGCTTAGATTGTGGTCCAAAATCAAAAGCGATATTTCATGAAGTTGTTCAAAAATGTAAAACTATTTTATGGAATGGTCCCTTAGGTGTTTTTGAAATGGAAACATTTTCTACCGGCACAATAGCATTAGGAAATTCTATCGCAGAAGCAACTAAAAACGGGGCGTTTTCACTTGTTGGTGGGGGCGACTCTGTAGCAGCGGTTAAGCAGTTTGGTTTTGAAAACAAAGTCAGCTATGTAAGTACTGGGGGTGGTGCCATGCTTGAAAGCTTAGAAGGAAAAATCCTTCCAGGGATAGCCGCTATTTTTGAGTAAGTTTAGAGAAGCATATGCGATTATGATATTAATAGGAACAATGGTTGTATAGAATGAAATTAAGAGTGTTTTTATGTTTTTATCTTTTGAGCAGTGTCCCTATATATGGTCAAAGCATTGACAGCTTGACCCTAGCTTCTACCCCAGCAATTGATTCTGTTTCTTTACATCTTAAAAGCGTACAGAAAATGGAAGCGCATTGGTATAATGAAGTCTATAATAATTCGTTGTATGATACGCTAACCCCTGCTGTTTCAAACGACTCTTATGACGCAATTTATTATCCAGAGTTGCCAACGGATACGCTCAAAAAAAGATTGGCAATTCTTGATGCAAAAACCCCTTTCAATATAGCCTATAACCCAGCTTTAGAAAGCGTTATAAAACACTATTTAAAGAACCGCAAACGTTCTACGGAAACCTTAATAAATCGCAGTCAGTACTATTTTCCAATGTTTGAGGAGGTTTTAGACAAACACAACCTTCCATTAGAAATTAAACATTTGGCAGTTGTTGAATCGGCTTTAAAACCGCGGGCAAAATCACGTGTAGGAGCCACAGGGCTTTGGCAGTTTATGTTTGCTACAGGCAAGCAATATGGGCTTGAAGTAAGCAGTTATGTCGATGAGCGTTGCGACCCTTTACGGTCAACCAATGCTGCTGCTAAATACTTGGCGTCGTTGTATAAAACATTTGGCGATTGGGATCTTGCTTTAGCAGCATATAATTCGGGTCCCGGAAATGTTACAAAAGCAATTCGACGTTCTGGGGGTTATCAAAATTATTGGAACATTCGACCGTTTCTGCCAAGCGAAACCGCAGGGTATCTCCCCGCTTTTTTAGCTACATTTTATCTTTTTGAATATGCGGATGCGCACGGATTTCAAGTTGAAAAAAATCAACTTACAATCATTGCAACCGATACCATTCACGTCAAACAAATGATCTCTTTGGATCAAGTTGCAGAGCTTACAGACACCAAAATTGAAACACTTCAACACTTAAACCCTTCTTATAAGTTAGATATAATTCCTGTTTTGGACACTAAAACCTACGCACTTAGACTTCCGCTTAGCAAAATCGGAGATTTTGTTCAAAATGAAACACAAATTTATGCAACTGCTAAAGCCGAATTTGAAGCTCGAGAGAAACCTTTGCCTCAATTTTTTGAAATCGATTCTAAAATTAGATATATAGTTAAATCAGGAGATTATTTAGGGAAAATTGCACGAAAATTTAGGGTCAGAGTGAGTCAAATTAAGAAATGGAATGGGTTGCGAACTAATGATTTAAAAATAGGGCAACAACTGACAATTTATTCTCGAAGCCCAACGGCTTATAGTTTTAATAACTCAAGGCCTGCTCCTAAAAATACTCAAAAGAACTCTAGTAAATCCACCTATTTGGTGAAGCCTGGCGACTCCTTATGGAGTATTTCAAACAAATTAACAGGAATTTCTGTCCAAAACCTTAAAGAATGGAATGATATTTGGGACAATCACTTAAAACCAGGGATGACCTTGATTATTTCTAATTAAAAATCCAACTCAATGAGACTTTATCTTAAAGCGTTATGCATAGTATTTCTTTTATCTGCTTGTGAGGACGCTAACTCAAAAAAAGTTTATAAACCACAATCCTCAGGAAACATCAATGAGGTGTCTCTGGTAATTGATAATGATTTATGGGAATCCTCTGTTGGTGAGGCGATTCGATCTACAGTTGGAAAGCCTTTATATGGATTGCCTCAAGACGAGCCTCAATTTACAATACGACAAATTCCCTCTTCAGTTTTTACAGGGTTTGTAAAAAACTCACGTCTTGTTTTAAAGGTAAAGAAGGGAGTTACCGCCGCCACAAAATTTTATATAGACCCCTATGCGTCACCTCAACGAATGGTTATGGTAAGTGGGATGACGAACCAAGAAATTAGGGATCAATTTATAACAAATCAAGACAAAATCGTTCAGAGATTTAAAGCACAAGAGATTCAAGAAAAGCAACGTCGAACAAAAAAGACGGTGTTTAATTCTACAGCAATTAACAAGCAGTTTGGGATTAACATTCAGTTTTCATCGCTGTATCGCATTGCCAACCAAGTCGATAATTTTTGCTGGATCCGAAGAGATATTAAAACAGGGACAGTGAACTTGTTGTTATATACACTTCCTTATGACGACACTATCACAAACGAAGCACTTGCAAAACGAGTGATTACAGTGCGGGATTCGATTGGAAAACGATACATTCAAGGACCAGTAGACGGGAGTTATATGACGACAGAAAACGCATATACCCCATTTTTTGATGACACCAAAATATCGAATTTAACGAGTTTTGAAACAAAAAGTATTTGGCAAGTGAAGGACGCTTTTATGTCGGGCCCATTTATAAACTACTGGATAGAAGACAAGGTAAACAATCGCTACTTGATTGTAGAAGGATTTGTGTTTGCACCGTCTGTTGGAAAACGCAATTACATCTTTGAATTAGAGGCAATTATACGGTCGATAATTATAAAACAATAAAGTCTGAAAAATCAAATAAATGTAAGAAACTGAAACGAGTTTAGCTTGACAAAGCAAAAGACTTTCAGACAATCTTATTTAGCCTTTTTTCTCTTCAGCGTCTTCGGTTTCTTCTTTGCTGGCTTTTTTGAATTCTTTAATTCCACTTCCTAACCCTTTCATAAGTTCAGGAATTTTTTTGCCGCCAAACAACAAAAGAATGGCAACCACAATTAAAATAATTTGTGGAGCTCCAATAGCTAAGGGTAACATATATATGCTCATGAGGGTATAAATTTTAGATTACAAAGTTAATAATTATCCTTTAAATAACGAGTTATTTCAAACTTTAGTCCGTTATAAACAGCGGAATCGCCTAATTTTTAATTAATTTTGTCTTTATACAATGACAAGAAAACAAATAAATAAAAAAAAGCTCAAAAAAAAGTTGCTTGACAAATACCGCTTAGTGGTGTTAAACGAAGACACTTTTGAAGAACGAATAGCGTTTAAACTCACACGTCTTAATGTTTTTGTTTTGGGCTCTTTAACAGCAATCTTATTGGTGGCAATCACCACCGTTTTTATTGCGTTTACACCTATTCGCGAATACATTCCAGGCTATTCTTCAACAGCACTACAAAAGCAAGCTTTGGAGCTAGACTTTAAAACGGATTCTTTATTGGAAGTGATTGCTATGAATGATGCCTATATTAGTTCTGTTAAAAGTGTATTGCGTGGGGAGGTCAGTGCAGTTGTTATTAATAAAGACTCTATTTTTAAAGCCGCTCAAGCAGAGACAGATATTTTAGATTTAAACCCCTCAAAAGCGGATTCAATTTTAAGAGCAAAGGTGAGTAATGAGGATAAATATAATTTGTTTGAAACCGCTACCGCGGTGAAAGATTTTGTGTTTTTTCCACCTGTAAACGGTTCTATAAGTGCTGGTTTTGACACAAAAGAAAAGCATTATGCGGTTGATATTGTCATTCCAAAAAACACCCCAGTAAAAGCTACCGCAGACGGACGCGTTTTATTTGCTTCTTGGACTTCAGACGCCAGTTATGTGATCATTATAGATCATGGTGATGAATTGATTTCTGTATATAAGCACAATTCCTCTCTTACAAAATCTCAAGGTGAATTTGTAAAATCTCGAGAAGTCATCGCTATATCCGGATCTTCAGGAGAGTTGAGCACAGGACCCCATTTACATTTTGAACTTTGGAACAATGGAATTCCTTTGAACCCATCTACCTTTATTGACTTCTAAAATAATTTAAAATGCGATCAATTAAATCGTTTGCTGCAAAACTGTATGCGACTAGAGTTTATAATAAAATCAATAAATGGGCTTCCAGCCCTATTGAAACTCAAGAACGCGTTTTTCAATCCTTGATTTCTGCCGCCTCCTCAACTCAATTTGGAAAAGATCATAATTTTAAAAACATTTTCACTCACGAAGATTTTGTAAAGCAGGTTCCTGTGCGGGATTATGAAGCTTTGAGACCCTATGTTGAAAAAGTGGTTGCAGGCGAAACAGATATTTTATGGAAGGGCAGGCCGTTGTATTTTGCGAAAACTTCAGGGACAACTTCAGGGGCTAAGTATATTCCAATTACAAAAGAAAGCATGCCCAGCCACATCGAAGCGGCCAAAAATGCTATTTTGCTTTATATTCATCAAACTGGAAACACCAAAATTGTAAATGGAAAAATGATTTTCTTACAAGGAAGTCCAGTTCTCGAATCCAAAAACGGCATTCAACTTGGACGCTTGTCCGGAATTGTAGCACACTATGTACCCAAATACCTTCAAAAAAATCGCCTTCCTACTTGGGAAACAAACTGTATAGAAGACTGGGAAACCAAAGTAAATAAGATTGTTCAGGAGACTGTGAACGAGGACATGTCTATAATTGCAGGCATTCCATCTTGGGTTCAAATGTATTTTGAAAAACTTATTGAAGAAAAAAATCAAAAGGTAGGAGAGCTATTTAAAAACTTTAATCTTTTTATTTTTGGAGGTGTAAACTATGAGCCCTATCGCTCTAAATTTGAGAGTTTAATAGGAAGAAAAATAGACAGCGTGGAGCTTTATCCTGCCAGTGAAGGGTTTTTTGCATTTCAAGATCGGCAAGATGAGCCTGGAATGCTTCTTCAATTAGACTCAGGAATGTTCTACGAATTTATAGTCGCAGACACTTTTTTTAAGGCCTCTCCTACTCGGTTGACTTTAAAAGATGTTAAAATCGGCGTAAACTATGTCATTATTATATCAACGAATGCAGGCCTTTGGGCTTATAATATCGGGGATACGGTACAATTTACTTCATTAAATCCTTTTAGGGTAATTGTCAGTGGACGCATTAAACATTTTATTTCTGCATTTGGCGAACACGTCATCGCAAAAGAAGTTGAACACGCACTTTTAAGTGCTTTAAAAACAACTGAAGTAAGCGTGAGTGAATTTACAGTTGCACCTCAAATCGACCCTTTTGAAGGATTACCGTATCATGAATGGTTTATTGAATTTGAAAATTTGCCTTCGAACATTGAGGATTTTGCAACTCAAATTGATACTGCTTTGCAAAGTCAAAACAGTTACTATTTTGATTTGATACAAGGAAAAGTGTTGCAACCCTTAAAAATTACACCCGTTCAAAAAGGAGGTTTTCAAAACTACATGAAAACGATAGGGAAGTTGGGAGGACAAAACAAAACACCTCGATTATCAAATGATCGAAAAATCGCAGATGTATTGACTCAAAATATTCAGGTTAAATAATGTATATTTGTAGTACTTATGCAAAAATCTCAAATTAAAAATAGAAAACGTACTCGTGCGCAAGAAAGTTCTCACGCTATAGAGCGTATGTACTTGACTATGAGACATTTATTTAATAGGGGGTTTTATAAACCAATGGGGGTTTCTGGAGAAACCTTGCGCCAAGCATTACTGCAATTACGCCCTGAAATTTATGGCTCTATTGGGGATGACAAAACAGAGTTAGAAGGGTTACTTTATGTAGTTGACCGATTACCCGTTGGGATTGAAGAGTGTATTTGGATAAACTTAACGAGTGCAGAAGGTTTTGGGGATTCTCATTTTGAGGTCATCGTGCCTTCCAAAAGGCGTCGAAATTGTTATCGAATTGATTTTGAGCAAATGAATATCGAAATTACCCGTGGTCGCTCGGAAATTTATGATATTTTGACGCATCTAACATTTATGTTTATTGAGTCTCATAAAATTGCAAAACGTGTAGTTATAGACGACAAAGGCAACACAACAAGAGATTGGATAAAGTTAGAATCTGCGGTACTTTCCAAGAAAAAATTGAATCAAAAAGAGCGAGAACTGGCAATTACCCATACAGGGAATATTTTGGGCCGAACTTTTGAAGAAATTTTAGAGGTTTATGATCAGTTTTCAACACCAAAACAACCGGATCATTTCTTGCACTTGATTTATTGGTTAGGAAAGCGAGCAATTGAAGAAATTATAGACAATTCAAAACGAACAATTAGTTTTAGCCCTGTTTTAAGAGAACGATTGGGGCATCATATTCACGGAGAGTCCTGGGCAAATACAATAAAAGAAACCCTTCAGAAGCACCAATTAATCAATCGAACAATTCATGTGATCTCCGCAAATTTACACAGTGTTATGAATACGCTTCACGCGCCCAAAGCACTAAAAGAGTTATGCGCAAAGCAAGATGTTTTTGAAGTATATGACATGTTGAGTAAAGAGGAAAATAAGACATTACGCAATAAAACTATGCAAGTTGCGTTGCAAGAAGGAATGATTTTTATAGAAGATAAATCCGGAACCAACATAGATGTTCAAATCTTTGATTCTTCAAAGATTGATTTTTCTCATACAGAATTTGAGTTTGATTCTAAAAAGGAAGCACCCGTAATTATCGTAATGGACTATGCTTTTGGAGAACAAGCTTACGAGACGATTGATGAATTATTAAAGCCGTTTAAAACAGCTGAAAAGAATATTCATCTGAATGTTGATTCGATTTCGGTAATGGGAAAAGCGGGTATTTTAGAAGGAGCTAAAGGCGACATTATGATTCCATCGGCACATATATTTGAAGGAACAGCAGACAACTATCCTTTTAAAAACGAGTTAACGCTTAAAGATTTTGACACGAAAGACGTAAAAGTTTTTGAAGGTACAATGGTGACTGTATTGGGCACATCACTTCAAAATAAGGACCTTCTAAAGTTTTTCCATGATTCTACGTGGAATGTTATTGGGCTAGAAATGGAAGGCGCCCATTATCAAAAAGCAATTCAATCGGCTTCAAAGGTTCGTCACAGCATCAATCCCAATGTAAAGGTTCGCTACGCTTATTATGCAAGTGATAATCCACTGGAAACAGGAAGTACCTTAGCGTCGGGAGGACTTGGATCAAGCGGCGTAAAGCCAACCTATTTAATTACAAAACAAATTTTAAATCAGATATTTAATTAATATTACATTATGAGCACTAATTCTAATACACCCAACAATTCTGAAGAAGTTGATTTAGGACAACTTTTTAAACTTATTGGAAATGTTTTTGATCGATTTTTTAATTTTATTGGGAGGATTTTTAAAAATCTTTTTTTAGCATTTATATGGGTTGTTTTTTTTATAAAGAAACGAATCATCATTCTTGGCTTGGCAACGACTCTAGGGCTTATATTAGGGTCTTTTAGTCAAAGAACAGCAAGCCCTAAATACGAGTCTTCTGTGACGGTGGTGCAAAATTATCCAACGGGAGAGAACCTTTACAACTCAGTAGGGTATTACAATGATTTATTAAGACAACAAGATTACGAAACTCTTGGAGCGGTTTTGGATTTAGACTTCGAAAAAACGAAATCTATTTTAGAGTTCGATGTGGAGCCAGTGGTTAGTGAAAATAACAAACTCGTAGCATTTAACACGTACATCAAGCAATTAGACTCTCTGGCAGCATCTAAAATCGAGTATGAAGATTTTCTTGTTAACAATGAAGATTACACTCATAAATATCAGCAAATTAGAATCAAGTCTTCAGAGCGAAATAGTTTTAAATCTGTTTTTGAAAATATAGTTAATTCGATTAATTCAAATTCATTTTTCATTAATGAGCAGCGTAAAGAT
>Ga0209653_1001038_pt1 | contig 23019 bp, 17 predicted proteins | sample SaaInl6LU_22_DNA_FD_184644 | JGI IMG/M metagenome (GOLD analysis project Ga0209653, IMG submission 184644) | Marine microbial communities from expanding oxygen minimum zones in the Saanich Inlet - ESP_116LU_22_DNA (SPAdes) (version 2) | ecosystem: Environmental > Aquatic > Marine > Intertidal...
TAAAATAGTAACCTCATAACCTTTTTTTAAAAATAGTTCAGTCATTACTGAACCCAAATAACCTGCTCCTCCTGTGATTAATACTTTCATAACTTTTTATTGTACATTATCAAACCATGCATTGTCGAATTTAACTAAATTATTTCCGTTTTTAGATTCATCATAAACTTTATAAGGAGTTTGTTTTTTAAAATCAAAAAACCCAACAGGATTTAAAGATTCATTTACTTTATTTTCTTTGAATACATTTAATATTTCAGTTTCACTTAATGCTTTACCAAATATTCCTACCATATTAATATCCGCTCTTAAATAATTTCTATGCTCCTCATCACAACTTTCAAGTGCATTACAACAAGCAACCCAAAACCAAGAACTTGAGTAATCAACAATATCACCTTCATATATTCTATCTAAAAAGAATCCTTGGTCTCCAATTATAATTCTTCTTTCACTTTTTATATGAGTAAAAGATAGTTCAAAAACTTTTTGAGTATCTTGAACTTCAATACATCTATCAATCAACATAGGCAATCCATCTGGTCCTGTTACCCAAATACATCCACGAATATAACACATATTCTTATGGTCTCTGAAAGCCATTAATCCACAGTGCATTCCATTTTTTACAACAATACCACCTTCTTTAGTTAAATCATCTTTATTCATTTTATCCCAATCAATAGTAAGACGAGCAAGGTAAGTAAAGTTATCTTCTGTAATATTTTTTGGTTCTACTTTTGATAACCCATATTTGTTTGTTGGTGTTAAAAAGTAAGCTTCACTTCCATTAAATTTCATATTATATTTTTATTTGTTTACAATCTTCATAGAAATCAGCAAACTCAGGAAATACTTTTTTAAAATCAGTACCTCTTCTCTTATCGTGTGCATTAAAATAATTGTAAAAATTAAACCTCTGTTTTTGTAATTGCTTTTCATCAACAGGTGCAATCATCCAATCATATATTCTTTTTATTTTTTGAATTTCAATATCAGAGTATCCAACATATTTGTGGTCAAATAAAGGAACTGATAAAAAGTCAGCTAATTGAGCATCTTCATATATTTTTGGTGCCCATTCTTTTGGCATAACTTGAACAGTTTGGTGTGTTGGGAATCTTAAATAAGATGAATCTAAAAATGCAGCAGAGTTCCAATATCTATCGGTACTTCCATACTCTTCTTTAAGTTGATAAATACCATTAATTAACTTATGATAATTTGGAATAGATAATCCATTATATGTTGACATAAATGTTAGATTAATTTTAGGACATTCAGTTAAAACTTTATTAACATTATCCCAAAATTTATTAAACACTAAACCATTTCTAATGTATTCTGCCTGGTCACCCCAAGTATCAACTGAAGTAAATACAATAAACTCTCTAACTTTATTTTCCTCTGTAATTCTTTTTATTTTTTCAATAAATCTATCAAGAAGTACATCTGGTATTCCAAGATTTGAATTAATAGCAAGAGAAAGATTTGTATTTGGATTTTTTTGTTCAATAATATAATCAAGAACTTTCCAAGTATCTTTACTCATTAAAGGTTCACCTCCTGTGATTCTAAATGTATGTAAATCTTGGTACAAATCTGGCCACCATTTCCAAAAAGCCTCTACATAAGGATTTTCTTCTGATTGTGGTATTGGCATTTTATTTTCTTGTCTGTTGTACTCTAAATCATTAAACCTATCTGTTGTTGGATAAGCACCATGTTCTTCAATTTCTTCCATCCATTTTGTAGAAAAAGCAGGTGCACAATATGAACATTTAAAATTACAAGCGTTTGAAAATGCAACCTCTACATATCTTGGATTAAAATCATCTCTCCATGATGAGTTTTTAATTTCATCCATATGAGGATATGACCATTGTTCGGCTGATTTAAATGTTCTATCAGAAAATCTATTTGAATTATCTTCAATACCCCAACAATAATCACACTCTTCAGGTCTTTTTCCTTCTAACATTTCTCTTCGTTTTAATTTTTTATAACGAGTATTATGTAGTGCAGAAGGATTTCTTTTAATTTCTCTTTGTGGTATTGGGTGAGTTTTGGGGTGATGACATGAATGAGTATGTCCAAGTTGTAAGTGCATTGTAACTTGAGTCCATTTTGCCAGACACATTCCACATCCTTGAGAATTTAATTCATCTCTAACCTTTACATAAAAAGGATTATCTTCCGATATTTGTTTTTTTAAATTTTGAGTTTCTTCAGCCATGAAAATCTTGTATATTAATATATATTAAAGTTTTATATTTATGAATTTTGCCTTTGGTGTGATTTCTTCGATACCAACCAATTCATATTTTAAGGAACTCATACCATCTGATTTGTAATCCCATTTTCCTTGTTGCATTTGATAAACAAACCTTTTTTCATTTCTTGCTGTTGTTTCTCCTTTTGCCCAAACATCTTTACCATGTTCATCTTTCACCAATCCTTCATCTTTATGTGGTAAACAAAACATTCTACCTGATACTCTATGTGGAATGGTTGTATTTGGTATAATTATTTTTTCGTCATTTACTTTTGTATTGAAAGCAACTCCATTATTATCATTGTTGGATTTATCCATCACTAATCCATTTTTAAAATCATAATGAAGGATTAATCCATCATTAGAGTATTCTTTGTGTAAATTAGATGTTTCATCGTTGGGTAAAGCTCTGTTCCACATTTTAACATCTGCAATATCTCCTTTAAACCACTTTGATATATTATCTACTACTGAAGTGGTTGTTCCTAAATAATAGTTTACCTTTCCATATCTTTTTAACATTCCTTCAAACTCTTGAGGAGAATGAGTACCAGTTCCCCACCTTGCATCCGATTCTTTTCCGTTCATATAGAAATGTACTTTATTTTCATCAACAACAAGTGTAATCCAAGACCATTGATTTTCATATCTTTTCATCCAAGAATATATGTGTTCTTTTTTATTATTCCAAAGTTGTGATGTATAAGTTCTTGAGTTATTATATGAAATACCGTAATCATATCCTGGTCTACGAAGTATTGGGTATTCAACAAATCTTCTATCCATATCTCCTACCAACCAAATAGGAACTTTATCTTCTTGTTGGTGTGCTCTAACCAAGATAGAAACAGTATGTGAACGAGAAGTAAGGTTTCTTAAAGAACGAGTACATGGAATTTCTACATAAGAATCTTTACCATTAAAAGAAAGGAAGTGTTGTGGTTCTTCTGTATAATCCATATACTTTTTTTCTGTATAGTTTTCAAGAACACATCTCCAAAAAAGGTCATCATCTTCCATACCCCAATCCCAATAATCATTTGAGTATCCATTGGTTTTTTCAACTTGTTCTTTTGAAAAAACAATTGCACCTCCAAAGTATTCTTCATACTTTAGTTCATAATTCATTTGAGAAATATTAGTTGCTATATGTCTTGGGTTATCTTTTGGAAAAGTATAATCTGCCCCACCACCCTCTTCGGGTATCATATCAATATCATGCCAAACTATATAATCACACCCATCTTCAAATGCATGTTTTGCTGCTATATTTTTTGTTGCTCCTCTGTTGAATAATTTATCATCAACTTGGTGACCGAAGTAAATACAATAATCAATACCTTGACCATCAAGATATTTACCAATTTTTGGTATAAACTCTTTTAGATGAGCTTCTCTATTTCTATATGGAACACAAACTCCTAATTTCATATTGAATCTGCAATTAGTTTTTTAAACTTGGTTGTACTCCAACCATGGTCTCTGTTTAAATAGTGAACAGGTATATCTAATTCAAAACCTGTATATGTTTTACCTCGATAATCATCTCCTAAAAATCTGATATCTGGTTCTAATCCCTTTAGTAGTTCTACCAACTCTTTTTCATAAGTATAATATGCAATCGAATCTATCCATTTAATTGAAGTTAGAACTTCTGTTCTTTCTTCTTTAGTAAGAATTGGTTTTAATTTTTCTGGTCTTTCTATTGATGGGTCTACATGAAGAAGTATTACAAATTGTTGACAATATGATTTACATTCTTTAAACATTTTTATGTAACCAGGATGAATAACATCAAAGTTACCTGCAATTACTCCTGTTTTGTACATACTCCTTGGACTCATAACTCTAAAGAAATTTTTGTAACTAAATTTTTTTCTTCTTTATTAACTTCACTAAATCTTAAAGTATTTAAACCATCAATTCTAAAATCAGTAATATTATCTCTAACTTCATTATAAAACCTTATTTGATTTTTTCTTGTAGATTTGTGTATCCAAGAGTTTCCTTCTGAAGAATTTTTTTTATGTTTCAAAGATTTGAATCTACTATTTCTTCTATATGGTTTTGGTAAAAAAGTTTTAAATGATTCATTGAATGTTTTAATACCAACATTATTTAATTCAACACTATACTCACCCCCAACATCAACTACCGAATCAGTACTTGCAAGTTGTGGATTTATTTGTGAGTATAAAAATTCACTTGATTTAAACTTACCAAAATTTCTTAATTTTATTTTGTTTGGATTTTGATATATTTCTAAAACCTCATCTTCCCCAAGTGAAATATCGTATATCTCGATATTCGATATTAATCCATAAAAGAAATCTTTATTTGTTTTTTTATCACTAGCAGAGCCGATGAATATTTTATCAGATGATAAATCTAATATTTCACATTCCATAATTTTTGAATCTACTTTTTTTCCATTTATATAAAAAGTTAGTTCATAATCATTTGAATATGTCATACATAAATGTACCCAAGATTCTCCTACAATATCAGATGATATTGAATATGGATTTTTATCTGCATCATACACCTGACAAAAAAATCTTCTGAATGAATTATAGAACAATCCTGTATTGTAACCTGGTATTGATACGATAGGATATTCATCATACTCCTCGTTTTTATTTACTTTCAAATTTTCAGGTTTTATCAATACTGATATTGTGAATTCATCTTGTAGTAAAGATGATACAGTTTTTGATGAACATTTTATATAAGATAAATCTCCTTTAAATTCAAATGATTCAAATTCAGATACATTTCCATCTCCAATTACCTCTTTATCGATTTCTAAATCAGATTCAATACATCTAATCAATAAATCATCATCTTCAAATCCCCATCCCCAATATTCATTAGAGAATCCATTGATAGTTTTAAAATCTTCTTTAGTAAACATTGTAACCCCACCAAAGTAATCAAAGAATGTTGTTTCATAATCGTGTTCTTGTAAGTGTGTTGCTAAATGTAGAGGTTTATCTGAATATGAATAATCTACATCTTCAGGTAACATATCAACATCATGAAATACAAAATAATCACACCCTTTATCTAAGGCATACTTATATCCTGCATTCAGAAGTTTACCTCTGTTAAAAGGTTTATCATCTGCCTGTTCAACGATGAAGATTTCGTAATCAATATCTTTGATATATTCTTTCATATGAGATAAGAACCTTTTTAGTTGTTGTTCTCTATCTCTATATGGAACGATTATACCAAGTTTATGAGTTACTTTCTTCTCCTTGAGTTTCTGTTGTCTCTTGGATTCTCTCACTTCCTCTTTCTGGTCTATTTGATGTTCCTACTGTTTTTGATTTAGCGATTTGGTAGAACTCGTTTAAGTACCACTCCAATCTTTCTTGCCACATATCGGCATCTAATTCATACAACCAATCATTGATATCACCAATAGAATCAGCGATTGATTCAAGCGCCTTAACTCCTCTTTCTTCAAGAGATTTAGTTTTCGTTGTCTCGTTCTTTGCCATAATTGTAATTTAATTTATCTTTATTAATTAATACCTCTCTAAGTTTTTCAAATACAAATCCCTCTGTATTATTTATATCAATTGGATGAGAGGCTTGTTCTATCCAATCTTGTAATTTTACAGGTTCCCATTTCTTTTCATCAATTTCTTTTTGAATCTTTTCTGGTTCCCATTTTAAAACTTCAATCTGTGCTTGTAATTCTTCTATTTTATATTCAATATCTTTTTTCTTAACTTCTTTCATTTTTAAATCTTCTGTGATATCATCAATAACAGATTGTTTATCATACCACCTACCAAAGAAATTTCCAATGTGTGAGTTTTTATGTTTTTTATTTTGTAGTAAAGTTTCTACTATTAAAATAATTTTTAAAAATATAGCATAATCTTTTTCCGATGGTTCTAATAAATCTTTTAATTCATTATCTATCGTTTCAAGAGTTTTTACTATCTTTTCGTTATGTAACAATTCTAACAAGTTCATACCCGTCTCTTTTAAGTTTATCTAATAATGTATATTTTATATTGGACAATCCAATAGTTTTGTAATCCAATTCTCCTGTAAGTGATTCATGAAAAAATATATCTGAGTTTTCAATTATATCAGGGTTATAAGTGTAATATCTTTTTATAATATCTGTATCATTATCATGTACCAAAGATTTATATTCCCCTTCCAATCTTAGTGGTATATAAATTTTATCTGCAAGTTCTATTGATTCATCAATTATATTTAAGTTTCCTTTTATAGTAGAATGATTTAAAAATGAACCCTTATCTAATAATAAATTTCTTGAATATGATTTAGTGTAATCAAAATAAATTACAGGTTCAATACCAAATCTCGTTTTTAAGTCATTTAATGATTCACTTCCTTTAAAATAAAGTTCAGATTTAGATTCATCACTTAATATTGAATCAAATACAAATATTTCAGATAAATCTATTTCTGATTTATCATCTGATATTTTTATATGTTTGTTTGTGTAGTCAAATATGTTGAAATTATCGGATAATATTTTATCCTCTACCTTCTTGTTATTTAGGTTAATGGATATTATATTATCTTTTACATTAAATTCAAATATGATGTGATTCCACACATTTCTTGAATAATTTGAAACAACTTGTGTATATTCTTCATTATCATTCCATATTTGACCTATGATTTGATTACCATTATTTAAAAATAAACCGCTATCATATCCTTCAAAACAAAATAAGTTTTTAATTGATTCTCTTTCATATCTATCATTAAACCAAAAAGAAATCGAGAATGATTTTGTTGGAATAGTTTTTCCTAATGGATTTAAACTAGCATACAGATAATCACTTTTACCAAATTTTCCAACTTTAATCTTTTGAAAAAATGGGTTTCTTGATAGATTTACATTTTCAATTCTATATGGAAGAATATCAAGTTCATCATAATTTGAATATGTTTTATTTTTATCATAAAAAGTTTCTAATGGTAAACCTGCTCTTTCTATCCTATATAATAAATCTAAATCTTCGAAACCATATCCATAATACTCATTTGAATATCCGTTAACATCTTCAAAGTCCTCTCGGTTAATTAAAACAACTCCTCCAAAGTATTGTGGGTAAGGTAATTTATTGTCATGTGATTCTACATTAGTTGCAAGATGAGTTGGTACTTCAGGCCAACTATAATCACACTCATCTGAAATAGGTAACATATCAATATCATGAAAAGCAAAGTAAGTATATTCTTCAGATATTTCTTTTACTGCAGCATTACATAGTTTACCATAATTAAATGGCCTATCATCAGATTGTTCTATAATAAAAATATCATATTCAATATCTTTATCCTTTAAGAACTCTCTCATGTGAGGTATAAACACATCTAAGTGGTCTTGTCTATCTCTGTAAGGAACAATAATCGCTAACTTATCTTTCATTTAGATTTTTACTATAATTTCTTTAAGAGTATTCCAATGGTTATAACAAATATACGAATTTTTTTTGACATTTACAAACAAAAACTCATCTTTTTTTACATCAATCTTCCAATCGTTAAGTTGGATAGCTCGATACATCTGTTTATACTCTTTCCAATACGAATAATCTTTTTTAGTTTCTGAAACTTCTTTTAATCTTTCCAAAACCGTAGAATCCCATTTGAAATGGTGTACTTGTATGAATCCTTTTTCTATTGGATATCGTTTAGGATGATTCCATCCTCTTTCTCTCCAAGTATCACTATCGCCAATCACAGCAAAGTGCTGACCAGGTGTTACATCTATCGAACCTTTCATTACACAACACTTATTCGGCATCGCTCCACTCATAGGATATCTAAAAAATCCTGCAAGTGGAAACGATTCCCAAATATTAGTTTCTTTTGTTACCAAGGGAAACTCACCATTCTCTCCTATCCTATCAAGGAAACCTCCTGTGATAAACTCCCAACCATTTTCATCACATTCTGTGATAAGTTCTCTTAAAGGTTTTGGGTAAACATGAAGTTCATCATCATCCGAAACCACCCACCATTCATCGGGTTTGGTTTGTTTAACTTCGTTATATAATTCTGTTACTCTTTCCCAATTAAATTTTGGTTCTGTAACTACTTTGTAAGGTGTAATACCAAGATTTACTACTTCTTCTAAAATACCATCTAACTCATTTTGACGATACACAACCACATAGATATCATCAACGATATCTTGATAGTGTTTTAACATATGTGATAGAAGAGTAGTGTTGTGCCCAACAACTGTAACCAAGTTTATTTTTTGCATCTCTGAACAAATGTTAGACCAGTAGAAGAAGGTCTACTTTTAAATATACCATTATTAAAAAAGTTGAAAATTTCCCAATCTTTATTTTGTTTTAATTCTTTGATTAATTTTGCTGGGCCATTTACAAATTCATCATGATGTTTTTGTTCTGAAACATCGTTTGTTACTATGTGTTCTTTTTCATAACTTTCATCAGTATCATGTATTGAAATAATACCATTTGGTGAAAGTAAATTTTTATAAAGTTCAAAATCTCTTTTTACATCCTCATATGAATGTCCAGCATCAATATGAAGATAATCAATTTTAATATCTTCTTTTACAAAAAAGTTATAGTAAGCATTCTCAGTAGTATCTAAAATAAATCTACATGGAAAGTTTTTTCTAAAAAATGATTCTTCATCTGTCCAATCGGTAAATCCTCCAACTCCATTATCTGCATCTACAAGAATAGTAGTACCAATATCACCCCACTCCATTGATTTTTTTCCATCGAAGATTTGTTGGTCATGTAAATCCATTCTTGCTTGAGATATGATTCTTGGAATAAATCCGCCACCACTTCCTAAACATACACAAGTTTTTGCCCTCATGTATTGAATTACAGAATAAATTAATAACCCATCACCTAAATGAAAATCAGTTGCACCATGAGTCCAACGATATTTAACAGGAGTAAATTCCTTGTACTCATTATCGTTAATATCTTTTTTGATAGAAAAGTTATTCGTAAAAAACTCTTTCACCAATGTATAGTTGAATAAACTCATATAGTGTCTTAGTTATAGGTGTCTAATTTTACTTCTATTTTGTCAGTTGTCTTAGTGTCAGCACTACCCCCTTACCCCCATTAATAAGTATAAGGAATTTTACCAAACATATATAAATATATAAAAATATATTAATTATCTAAAATAATACTTCTAACTTTATCTGCCCATGCAGTTTTATTATCAAATTGCTTCATATAAGTTTTTAAATTATTAAAGTTTTTTAATCTTTTAGAATGAGAATCTATTAATATTTTTTTATGAATTTTTTTGAATTCATTCATTGTAGATGCTCTATAATCATAATCAACTTCGGGTGCCCAATCTTTATGAATAATTGGTAATTTACCATAATCTACTGCTTGAAATATGGAATACCCAAATGGTTCTTTAAAATATGCTCCATGAAATATCCCCCAATTTTTCATCATAAAATGGTGATGAATTTTTTTATCCCATTGAAAAATTTCTATTCCTGGTAATGAATAAGAAGTTGTATCTTTTAAATTTTTAACATCCCATTGAGATGTTAAAGCATATCCTTTCATTTCATTCAACCAATGAATACATTTTCGAGATTCAACACGAGATGCAAATCCAATCTTTTCATTATCAATATGACCACTTAGTGGTAAATTGTTTGTAAATTCATAATAGTTTGGAATGTTATATGTGTATGCTGGGAAATCTTTTGTAAAATCTGTTTTGTTATTTCCAATCCAAATTCTTTTTTTAAATGTAAGATAATACTCACTACAAAATTTAGAATCAACATTGGTATTATATTGTAATCTTTTTAATTCAGGTATTGCATTAATAGTATCATCCATTTCTTTAGGATACGCATGAACAAAACAAGTTTTAAATTTATCTTCCCAATGCCAAATATGGTCTCTCTTGTGATAATGAGAATGTAATGAATGAATTTCTGTACACTCACTTAACCAGTCATTTGTTTTTTCTACATCATCAAAGTGAAAGTGATAATGTAATCCTTTTGGTAAAGAGTATGGGTCAAAGTTATTAGGTTTTTTAGAATCTATTAATAACCTCCAACTTTTTTTATCTGGTAAATTTGGCCAAACCAATTTTAAAAAATTATTAACCCAAATATCAGCACCTCCTTTTACAAGATTTCCTGCACCTGTTGTTAATAATATTCTATATTTTGTTTTTTTAACTACATTTAGAGGATATAATTTATCACCTCCCTTAATAAACTCATTTAAGATTTTTGCAATTTCATGTGAATCAACAAAATCTTCTTTGAAGTATTTATTTAATTTTGATTGTAACTTTGTTTTATTTATACCCTTTATTAACATTTTTATCCACAATATAAATAACCATAAACATTTTCCATTTTACCATTTGAATCCCAAGAAGATGATATCATACATTTTGCTACTGTATAAGAACAATGAGATTGTCTTTCTTCATAAATTGGAGTTGAATCTCCATTAAATCCTATTATTATCCACTCTGATGGTTGTTTCATTAAATAACCAGGTGTATCTGAAGAACAAAGTAAATCACCAGGAATTACATCACCTCCTTGATTACACATTTTAAATCCTGTAAGTGTAAAGTAAGAACCAGATACATTATAATCCACACTATCTCCAATAGAGGCCACTTTCCAAATTTCTTTTGAACCAGTTTCGTTTGTAGGAATGTAATTACCAAACGAATCTCGGAACGATGATGAAGCTTCATTGTTATATTCTTCGTGTAAAACTGAAGAAGAAACTCCCACTACATTAGTTTTCCAATTATACATTGAACCAGATTCAAATTCTTCTATACTCAATGGTACTTGTTTTTCCCACAATATACCAACAACAGATACATCTTTTGAAGAAGTTACTTTTATCAGTTCATTATTTGAATCCAATTTTACTAAATCTCCTTGAGAAATATTAGTTGAAATATTTTTAACATATTGGTGTCCTAATGTTGTTTCATAAGCTAGTTTTGCATTGTTGTGTGATAATACACCATCGGAAACATAATTGTGTATTCTTTCAAGTTCGTAATTGTAAACCGTTACTACTTCATCAAAAGTATTAATACTTGTAATTATATCTGGTTTAAGTTCACCATCATGATACACATATAATTGACCACCAACTCCAAGTTCATCTGTTTCAATTTTATGACCAGGATATGAAGGATGATATAACCAATGTGAGTTAGAACATTTTAGTTCGATACCTAATTTTGTTTTGATATGAGACCACCCTTTTACTTTGTTAACTAAAATCTCATCAATTGGAGACCATTCCCAAGTTTCAGTAAAAAAGTTATAAACTTTTATTATATCACCTTTATTTGTATCTTCTACATTTACTTCACCTCTTTCTGTGAGAATTTTTGTACCTGGCAGCACACACCCATATGATAGGTATCCAGAAGTATCAAGTGCAGTAAAGGCATCATCAACACTATCAATAACACTTGAGAATGATGTACTCCCAAAACGAGTACCGGAGACAAACCTTGGGCCTTGTTGGTCAATCTCGAAAATGTCACCAAATGGTGCAGTGTAATTAGAGGTGATATCTGTGAATCTTACAGTATTTTTTATTCTTAAGCCCAATGCATCTGGGACAAAAGCATCACTAAAAGTTCCAGTACCGAGTTTAGCATTGGTACTGAAACTTGCAATACCTTGTGAACTAATATTAAATTCTTTTGCTGATATATAACCAGCTGAATTTATAGTCATACCTGCTGTTGTATTAACCCCATCACTACCACCAGTAAGGATTGTTGTTGATATCGCAGATGAATCAATAGTCCAACCACCAATAGTAGCACCAGCAGTTACTGTCAGGTTACCATTTGAACCATTAAATGATAGTGGTGAATTTGCACCAGCATCAGTACCAGATAGATAAAAGTTACCTCCATTATCCATGTAAGTTTTCCAAGTACCATCTTTGATAAACCCTAACCTATTCTGTCCTAAATGTAGACCATCGGTTGTACCAGCATCTGAAGTTGGTGTGAATGCTGTTGGATTCTCTAATGAACTTGTAGTAGCATTAATTGCATCTGCTTTAGAATTTGCAGTATCCGCTGCTCCTTGAGCAGTGGCGGCACTTCCTGTTGCCGCATCTGCAACTGATTTTGCTTGAGCAATTGCATCCGCGGTTTGACCAGAAGTTATAGTAATTGCACCACTAATTGTTGCTCCAGTTGCTGTAAGTGTACCATCATTAGATACCTTAAATGGTGCATCCACATAATTAGCATCTCCGATATGTAAGTTACCACTCGAATCAACTTTTAATATATCATCACCAGAACCCACTGCTAATGAACCTTCAAATGTACCCCCCACTGCAGATAAGTCACCAGAAAATGTACCCCCCGCTGCAGATAAGTTACCAGAAAATGTACCTCCACCATTTACTGTAAGGTTTGTACCATCCCACAATAACGAATTTGTTGATGATTTTAAGGATAGTTTAGGAGTTCCACTTGTTACACCAAGAAATATACCTTCTGCATTATAACTTTGGTCAACAGTTGTACCAGTACCTTGTCCTAAAGATATGTAAGGATTTTGACTACCACCCGCTAATGTTATATTCGCAGCATGGAGTCCTCCACTATTGTTTTCTCCAACATTTAATGTATTTTGTATAAATGAATCTTCAAATATCGCTATTTTAGCAGCAACAAATAAATCTTGAGTTCCAAGCGATTCCCATGGTCCTGATTCAGGTCTACCAGTTAATAGGTTTGAATTGTCAGTTGAAGTATGTTGAGCAGTTGCTGCATAATAAGTTCCATTATAACGTACTGAATCTCTTCTACCTGTTCCTCCACCATTATCACTAAATTGATAGTTTCTTCCGGATTCCCATTCACCAGTATGAACAATACCAGGACCAGTATTTCCATCTATCACAACATTTGTAATATGTGATTTAGATACTGTACCAGTACTACCAGATACATCTGTATAATTTATATCAAATGTAGTTGTTACTGATGTGAGAGAGTTTGGAGTACTTGGTGTTATTGTTTTATTATTATTATTTGTACCTCCACTCACATTATCAATATAGAATGAACCATTTGAATAAGGTGCACTATTATCGTAAGTAAGTTGAGTAGGTCCTTGGAATACATTTACAGTAAATGTAGATGGTGTTCCATATGTTACAGGTGTTTGTGTTCTTGTAATACTCTGTACTGCAGGTGAAATATCAAAACTCAATCCACTAACACCACTAATACCATTATCACCTCTTGCTCCTGCAGCACCATCTTGTCCTTGAACTGCAACACCAACACTAAAATCTATTGTTTTACCAGTAAATGTAGTTCCTTCAGAATTTGTATATGAATAAGTTACAGTACCACTTGTTCCACTTGCTCCACTTGGTGTATCAGGAGTTATTGTTCCGTTATTGTTGTTTGTACAATTTGTTACCTCAGTAATTTTAAATTTATTTGCAGTGACCGTACCTGTCGTATGTGTATAATTACTACCACCTTCGTTAACAATAAGTGTAATTGTAGATGGGTCAGTTACAGATGAAAAATCTGAATTTGAATCAACTGTTTGCACTTGTGGATTTAATGATGCAACTATTACTGGAGATGCAGTTCTTGTTCTTGAAATAGTTGCATTAATATTTTCAGTAGATGTACTTCCTTCAGAATTTGTATATGTTACAGCAAATGTTATAGTTTCTGTATCAGAAGTCATATCAGATGCCGTATCTGTAAATGTTAAGTTATTACTCGAAACCGTTCCATTTATACCCCCACCATATGAAACATTCATTGAATCAAAAACATCAACACTTCCTTGTTTTGCACTTACACTAATAGTTTGTGGTGATTGTGTTCCATTTCCTTGAGAATCTGCAGTTATAGTTTGAGCCTGTGGAGTGAGAGTAACTAATACAGGAGTTTCGCCTTCTCGTGTTCTTGTAACTGTTGAACTTACTGATTTAGTGATTGGTGTACCTTCACTATTTGTTGTTGTAACTGGTATTGTAATTGTACCAGTATCAGACGTCATATCAGATGCATCCGAAGTAAACGATATTGTTGTAAACGGAGAACTTGGGGTGTTTACAGTTAATCCACCTGTTGTTGTTATTGTTCCGATTGAGGATATTGTTCTTGTTGTTCCTCCTTCAGATACTACAAGTGTTAAATTAGATGGAGTTACTGAACCACTACCAACAGAGTTTGAAGTTATAGTTTGGGATGTTGGGAAAACTTGTACTTCAACATTTGGAGGAGATGCAAGAGTATTAGATAATGATATAGAATCAGCTACTTCTCTACTCACTCCCTCACTATCGGTTACAGTAGCTGTTAATCCAACTTGTGTAGAACTTACATTACTTGGTAATCTACCAAATGAAAGAGTTAAACCACTTCTTGTTACTAAATCATTACCATCCTTATCATCAGTACCGGATGTAATTTCTAATGAGATATCGGATGAGTTAAAAGATGTTATTGAACCTGTATAAAATTCTCTAATCGTTATGGTTGAATCATCAAAATCTCCGACTTGAACTCCTGTTGATTCCGCACTATTATTTTGATTTTTATTTGTAGTATCAAAAGTTATAGATGGAGGAGCAATTCTGTTTTTGGTATAGTTTACTTTCTTTTGAAATGATTGTGATGTTGAATTATCACCTGCAAGATAAGTTATATTTAATGAAAGAGAACCACTATCTTGAGACATCGCCGAGATACCATATTCATTTGTTAAGTATGAAGAATAAGCTTCGGTTACATTAGTGGCAGTTGCAGAAACGATATCAAATCTATTAGATGAACCTAACCCATTATTGTGTTGAATTACTTTGTTTCCTATTCTCATCTCTACAATTCCATCACCAGATGTTAAATCATCTAAAATAACACCTTGTCCATTAGCTCTAAAGGTTGTTGAATCATTTGTAAGAGTAATTGAAACTCCATCAAAGTTAATAACTTTAGATAAGGTAATTTCATCGGATTGAGTATTTCCAAAAATATCAGAACCAGTAAATGAATAAGTTACTTCATCAAAATCATTAGATGAAAAAGAGGAAGAGAATGTATTAGCAGAAATACTATAAGTATCAATTCCACCCTGAGTTCCAACATAAGTTAGTGGAGGTTTATTACTACCGCTATTTACAGTAAGAGGAGTTACAAGAGATGCTAAGTTTTTTCTTTGTGCTCTTACAGTAATTGATTGTCCAGCTGGTTTAGGGTCTAACTCAGTTGGTTCATATGTAAACTGATTTGCATTAGATGTTACAATAAGTTGAGGTGCATTATCACCATCTTCCAATCTATAAACAGTTTCAAACTCTTGTAAGTTTTCCAATGAAGCCGTATAAACAATTGAACCTACATATGGAGCAACTCCAGCTCCACTATATGAACCTGTAAAGTTTGATAGAGTTAATAAACCTCCCGCTGTTGTTACATTAGTTAATAAACCAGGGTATTGTGAATAGTTACTTGGGTTTAAGTAATTTCCATCAACATCAAAAGCAGAAGATTCAAATGTTGTTGAACCTGTTAAATTATTTCTTGTTAAACTAAATTGAATAGTTTGATTATATGGGTTTGCAATTGAACCACTTGAAAATCTGAAAGCATTTCTATCTGATTCAAATGTTAGTAACTTACCACTTGTTGGAAAATCGTTACCACCATCAAATACACCAACCGAAGTAACATCAACTGGTATATAGTTATTGTTAATATCATAAAACTCAAATCTAAAATCAAAAGTTTCAGATGCTAGTTTTCTTGGAATATCTTGTATTAAAGTAAATTCATCCGGTGAGAACGAAGTATCTTGTGCATTTTTTAAAGATACATTTGATATGTACCAATCATCTCCCTTTACTTCAAATACTAATTTTGCATCACCAGTATTTTCTGATAATATATTTTGTGAAATATTTTGCCTTGTTCTATAAACAGCCGAACCACTAATAGTAGTAAAGTTTTGAGTAAAATTAGATGAACTAAAAAATGCTCTTATAGATTTATTTGAATTATCTATTGAACCACTAAGTAAAGTTCTAAAGTTTAATGTATATTCAACATCTTTAGATATTGAAAAAGATTGAGATGTTATTAATTGTTGAACCCCACCAACCGAATTGTTGTAATCAAATTTTACAGCCTGAGATAATGTTGAGGAATCTATTGATAATGGGTGGTCGTTTGATGATGATACCCAATATGTTGATAAATTTGATTCATCAAATCTTCCATACGGAATCTCAGTATTAGAAGTAGTTGTAACATCTCTAAGTAGTTCTGATGATTCTAATTTTGATTCTTGTACAAATTGGAAATCACCAACTGCATTTCTTGATTTTCTAAATACTTTTACTCTTGCAACATCACCAACAAATGTTTTTAATTGTGTGATATCAATTTTTGCAAATGAACCAGTTAGGGTAGATTCTCCAATAGTTTCATTTTGAAAATCAGAATATGTTGCAGAATATGAACCAGAAATAAAATCTGAAACGATATTGTTTGATGTATATGGAACATCTACTAAAACTTCTCTATCACTTAAAACTTCTATAATTTTAGCAGTATGAGATGGTGATGATATTGTAATTGTATTTTCATCTACATCTCTATCCCAACTTCCACTTGTTCTGATTAATTTGTATAAAGTGTTAGTTCTCCATGTTCTAATATCAGTACCAGCCGCTGGTATTTCAGATACACCATGTACATAACCAGTATCAGTTACAGTTGGTATTGATTTTGAAAATATAGGTTTTATTAACTCTGTAATTGTTACTAATGGTCTTTTATAAAACCTAACAACAGTTTCATTAGAAAGATTTTTATTTATTTGTAAACTTCTTTCCCACTTTACATTATAAACACCACCCCATTCAGGTGGAACTGACACTATGGAGCCATTTGGTTCTACATATTCTTTTAATTCACCAAGAATTGTAATTTTACCAACTCCAATCGGAGTATCATCATAAACATGAATTGATATTAGTTTTGAATTTCCTTCGTAATATTCTGGTATACCATCACCTGGTTCAAAAAATATAGGATTTCCTTCAACATCAAGTATTTCTATTTTTATTTCAGTTGTTTCTTTTAAAAATTCAGAACCCTCTATTAAGAAACCATTTTTACCACCAGTTAGTGTTTCGTTCAACTGAGTAATTCTAAAATAATCAGAATTAGGAGCTGTATCGGTAATAAGTGTTTCGAAATTTGTTAGATTCTGAAAAGGAGCAAATTTTTTAATTATAGCCATATAGATTTTCCAATTACTAATATAAATATATTAAACTTTTTTTTGTTAATATATATTATATAGAAATCTATATATTATGGGAAAATATACTACAATACAAATAAAAAAGGAATTGTATAAAGAACTACACGAGTATTGCTGTGAACATGGATATTCGAAAAGTGGATTGATTGAAAGACTAATTGAAAAAAGATTGGGGATTGAGAAACCCAAACCTCAGAATGTTTTAAGGGTTTCTAAATAAATCTTTATCACTTATAGTGATATTATTTAGAGATGATAATTCAGATGATATTTTATCAATACCATGATAAGATATTATTTTTTCGTTTGATGGGATATAATCACCAGAAATTAAATAAGTAACAATTGTATTGGGTTCAAGAGTTAGATATCCATGAGCATAATTATAAGGAACTAATAACGAGTTATCAACATTTAATTCGTATCGTTCAACTTCATGAGTATCTAAGTTATATAAAAAATCTACAATACTTCCCCTTATTACTTTTATATACTTTATTTGAGGACTTGGGTTTTGATAATGCATTCCTCTAAAAGTATATTTTTTTTCATTATATGCAGTAATTGTTCTATCCCAACTTATATTATGTATATTATGTTCTAATATACCCAAACAACCTCTGTTATCAAAATAGGTAGGATGAGTATTTATTTTAGAACTTAACATTTGAGAATCCATTTATCTTTTTAATCTCAATCAAACCATCTACTACATCTCTCATTGAATCAATGTGTGAAATTACCATCACGAAATCAAACTGAGTTTTAAGGTATGTAAACAACATAAATAAGGATTGTAGGTTCTCACTATCCAAAGTACCGAAACCTTCATCTATCACAAGGAAATTAGGTCTGGGGAGGTTACATACATTGATTAGAGCAACTCTAATGGCCAAACCACTAATAAACCTTTCCATACCACTACACATTTCCAAACTCCATCGTTGGTCTCCATATACAAGATAAGCATTAATGTTCTTACCATCAATCTCCAACTGCATTCCAAACTCTACGATTTGTGCCAAGATGTTGTTTACCTCACCTTCAATCATTGGTAGAGATTTTTCGATAAGTTCGTAACTCACACCATCTTTAGAAAGTGCATTCAAGTAAAAATCAAATAGTTTAGATTGTTCTTCTAATTCCTTTACTTCTTGGATTCTATCTTCAATGGTTTCTTTTTGATTTTGAAGTGCTGAAACTTTTCCATTTAATTTAAGAATATCACCATTAACAGATTTTAAATCATCTTTAACAATTTTGAGTTTATCACGAACACCTGTAATCTCTTCTCTGATTTCTTTATTTATTTTAATTTGTTCTTCGTTCTTATAATATTCTTCGATTAACTTCTCTTGTTGGTTAATTTGTGTACTTAAACGAATTTCTTCTGTTTCGGTTGTTGATAACTTGTTAATAAGTTGAGAAATTTCTCTATCGAGTTTATCTTCTTTATCTTTTGCTTCTTGATATTTAGTCCACTCATCTTCATAACCCTTTAATGAATCTATTAATAACATTAAAGATAAACGAACTTTATCATTCTTTTGAAATAAATCTTCATACTCTGATATTTCTAAATCTACTTTTTCTTTTTGTTCTAAAATAGTTTGTGAGTTTTCCATACAGATATCACATTCTTCATTATATTTGTGTTTATCTAAATGGTCTTTTCTTTCATACAAAGAATCTTTTTTAATATTGATTATATCGATAGAAGATTCTACATCTCTTAACTTTTCATTTGCATCCTTTAATTTACCAATCCCCTCTTCTAAATCTTCTTCATCAAATTGGTCAAGTATTTCATCTAAAGTGATTTGTAATTCCTCTCTAAATGTGATTCGTTCTTGAACCGAGCCTTTTGTCATTAAGAGTTCTTCTTTTTTGGTTTCAAGGTTTTTCAATCTTTTTTCTAATTCTTCTATTGAAACACCACTATCAGCATTTAACTTTACGATTTTCTCGTTTAGTTTAATGATTTGTCTATTTAGTAAATCCTCTTCTTCTTTTAAAGATTTTTGATTTAACTCTAAAAGTTTATATTCGTTTTTGTCGGTTTTTAATTGTTCACTAATGTCGGCCAACTTCTGAGTAAAATCATCGGACTTGAATTTTCTGATAAGTGTTGCATTATCCCTATTCTCATCTGCAGCCTTTTGATATAATTTATCAAAAATATCTACTCCAATAAATTGAGAAAGGATTTCTTTTCTTTCACTTTGTGATTTATCAATAAAGAGTGCATTGTTTCCTTGTAGGGAAAGAGCAGTTAAAACAAAATCTTCAAACTTACCTAAGAACTTTTCTATATTTTTATTTGTATCTTTTCTTTGTTCTCCATTAAGTGATTCTATAACTCCACCATCTTCTTTCCAAAAATCTACATCTACTTTAACCGATGTTCCTTTTCTAACATACTTAGCTCTTCTCTCAATGAAATAATCTATCCCATCTATCTCGAAGTTAAACTTACAATAGAACTTATCCTTACGATTGTTTAAAATGTTTTTTGCTACATTCGTTCTTGAAGTTTTATCATAAATACAAAAAGAAAGTGCATCCCACATAGAAGATTTACCACTAGCATTAGGAGCAAAGATACCCATGATACCTTGTGCTTTATCAAATCGGATTAAATTACCTTCACCATACGAGAACATATTAGAGAACTCAAATGTTTTTGGTGTCCATAAGATATTACCTGCAAGTTCTGAGGTATCTATTTGAGTATTGAGTTCTTTATTGATTTCACCGATTTTATCTAACTCATCTGATTCTAAAAGATATTGTCTTTCTAAGTAATCTCTAATTAGTGAGTTTTGGAAAGTTTCATCTTTAACATCACCAACAATGTTTTTGTTTAGTTTACTATTGGTTTTTAATTGACCCATAGTATCAGTTCTTGTAACCGTAACTTCAGCAACTTTGAATAACTTCTTTAGTTCTGTGATACATCGTTTCATATCACTTGCTTCGGTATTAGTAAATCTCAATCTTAATCTTGGAGACGTTGGAAGTTTAGTACCAACTTCATCATACACCCATTTTGGAATCTTACCATCAACCACATCAACAGTTAAGAATCCATAATCATTATGTATATGATGTTCGGTAAAGGTTCGAGTGGGTATATCCCAAAGTAAGTAACCATGATTTTCAAGTAGTTCACCATGATTCTGTTGAATCATTGAACCTGCATAGGCAACCCACTCGTACCCTTCACCAAAAGTTTGTCGTTTGTGTATATCACCCAACATGGCCATATCGAATCCATCAAACATATCTACTTGAAATGAGTTTGAAGAAACGGTATAGCCAATATCTGTTTGAGCTTTGTTTACTGGTCCATGAAATAAAACGATTTTATTTTCTCCATCAATGGTATCTCCTTTAGGCCAATTTTCCTTGTTATCCAATATAGAATAAACAACGAAAGTAAGATTATGGATATTATAGACACCAGTATCACGAAGATAATGAATTCGATTATTTCCAAGATTTTCGATAATAGGTGTAAGTACATCTAGTCTGTGGGAATTATTTAAATTACAATCATGATTACCTGTGATTAACACAGTTTCTCTTAACTTCGCACACTCGGTGAGAAACCAACTTATTTCGTGTACGAGTTCGGGTGACATCTCAGTTTTAGCATGAGCAATATCCCCAGCAATATAAATGAGGGAATCCTCGATTTTATCTTCTTTTACTTGTTTTAAGAATTTTTTAAATACTAATTTGTATTCTTTGTGTCTTTGGAGATTTCTAATATGTAAATCTGCCAAATGATAAACTTTGTTAATTATCATAAACCTTTTAATTTTTGTGATATAATATCACTAAATCCTGTTTCTTCTGTATTTTTTAGAATTTTATTTACTTGGGAGAACCCCATTTCACCAGCATCTTTATCTGATGGTTTAATATTTTTTGTAGTTATACCTTGATTTTGATATTGCATAGTATAATATAACGCCTGGTCTTGAGCATCTTCATCGAGTAATATGTTTATACTCTTAACACCCTTTTCATAAATAGTATCGTTTAATTTTTTTGGTACAAACTTACCAAGTAGAGGGATTGAATTTCTTCTCACCGCCATTGCATCAAATACTCCCTCTACTAAAGTAATAGGTTCATTCCAATTTATTTGGTTTTCGAACATAATAACATTTTTCGAAACCGGCGGATTCTTATACTTAAATTTTTCCTCATCGAATACAGAACGTGCGATGAAGTAATTGAGTCTATTATCAGAATCATAAGATGGGATAATAATACGATTGGAATAAAGACCAGTATCACAATACCCGATATTATATTTTCTAATATCTTCTTTAGTAATGTTACGAGCTTTTGCATACTCTTTCACCTTTCTGAACACAGGATTTAATCCTTTTGGTTCTTCTAATAGTGAACGAAACTCCTTCGGTAACCTTAACTCTACCTTTTCTTCTTCGGTATCCTTACTATAAACAACATAATCATCACCATAGATTTCGTATATTTTCTTTAATTTACGAGAATCTACATGAAGTCTTTTTAATAACCTTTGTATCTTTCTTCCTTTTGCATCACAAACCCAACAATGCCAATATTGAGTTTTTAAGTTAATTTGTAACTTTTTCTTGTGGTGATGACAAAAAGGACAATAGTGAGCTTGTTCATCCCCTTTCATGGATGTACCAACTCCCAAAACATCATCTAATATGTTTATAACTTCTTGTTTTTCGTGATGTGAAAGCATACTTTATCTTTAAAACTATACAAATATACGAAATTATTCTGATATATCCAAGTCTTTTCTAAAAAACTTTCCTAATAAATTTTCATTTAAGGCAAGTTCATCACCAAGAACATCATGTGCAAATTGTTCTTGTATCTCATAATATGTAAGAGATTTTTTATTTGAACAAAATTTTAGTATTTTTAATTCTAATTGGTCATTAATACCTTGTTCTCTTAGTAATTCATTTTCATGAAACCATAGTTGAACTGTTGGATTTGAAGAACGATAATCTTTCCAATTTGATTCTTTTTGAACCATCTCGTACTTTTTCATTCTTTTATCTTCGAGAGCAGCTATTTCTTTTTTACCAAAGTTTCTCTTTCGTATAGAAACTACTTGCTTTTTACCAATGTAATATTGGTTTGTTTTTCCATTTGTAATTTTATAGATAAAACCAAAAGTTCCTTTCGGCATATCTGATAATTCGGTTATACACCTTCCGTTATATGTCCATCCCATAGTTAAAAATCTTGAAATCATCTTCGTACCTTTCTCGTACCCAGTCCTTCATCCAATCTTCTGTATAAAAAGATTTATAATACTTTTCTTGTTTAAGATTAGGATGTTTATCGTAAATAGAGTGTCTATTCA